>Ga0268263_1000362_pt1 | contig 83460 bp, 74 predicted proteins | sample Biomet5_FD_190358 | JGI IMG/M metagenome (GOLD analysis project Ga0268263, IMG submission 190358) | Microbial communities from bioreactor (seeded with sewage sludge) at LBNL, California, USA - Biofuel metagenome 5 (SPAdes) (version 4) | ecosystem: Engineered > Bioreactor > Anaerobic >... | reverse complement strand
TTCTGCGGAATCCCGAGCGGCAGACGGCAATGTCGGCCGCGGCCGAGGCCTCGACCCAGACCTTCAGCGAGGCCGCCTTCGTGCAGCGCTGGGCAGCACTATTCGGGTCACTGGCGAAAAACCTCAGCGCCGACCCATCCGCCGGGGAGACAATGCGGCGTAACCACCCCCAAGGAGGCCCCCATGAACCTGCGGACGCTGGCTAAGCGCGGCCTGGCGGCCACCGGGACCACCGGGCCGGCCCGATCCGCGGTCCGCAGGATCCGGTCGCTGCGTGGCAATGCCCGCCGCGCCCAGGCACTGCGCCGGGTGGTCCGGGACGACGCGATCCCCGAGCTGCGTCCGCTGCCGCAGGCGCGCTACATCTTCGCAGTCGGAGCGATCCCGCGCCGCTACGCCGGCCGCACCGCCTCGGTGCTGACCAAGGCGAAGCTGCTGGCCGAGCAGGGCGGGGTTTCGTGCGAGATCCTCACCATGAACTACTCCGCCGAGCTGGACGACATCACCCACGAGATCGACGAGCGCGGCGCGCTGGGCGAGGGCGTCCGGATCATCAACTTGTACGACTCGCTGGTCGGTGAGCCGTCCGCGGAGCCGATCACGCACCCGGTGGACGAGCCGGGCATGGACTCCATCAAAGATGCCGACGGCAACGTCTACCGCTACTTCGAGAACGGCGTCTACCGCCTCTACAAGCGCTTCGACTACGCCGGACGCCTGATCGTGCGGGACTGGTTCAACGAGAACCGCGGTCGGACCCGGCGCGACGAGTTCGGCACCGACGGCCACATCCGCCGCACCACCTACTACGACCTGCACTACAACAAGCCGCGCCAGGAGGTCTACTTCCGCGGCGACGACACCGCCTTCATGAGCAAGTGGCTGGTGGTCAACCCCGACGACCTGACCACCCAGGTGGAGCGGATCACCCTGTTCGACGCCGACGAGCGGCCGGTCAAGGTGCTGCACTCGCACGTCGAACTGATCCACGAGTACCTGGATCGGGTGATCGGCGACGACCACGTCTTCTTGTCGGTCGAGTCGCGGCGCACCGACCCGGAGGTGCTCGACTACCGCCGTCCGAATGTGAAGCGGCTGTACGTGCTGCACAACCCGCACGCGAACAGCTTCTCGGTGAGCAAGGTACGGGCCACCTACCGTCCGATGCTGGACCGGCACGCCCAAGCCGATGCCATCGTCTTCCTCACCGCAGCCCAACGCGCCGACGCCGAAGCCCACTATGGGCACCAGAAGAACTTCTTCGTGATCCCGCATCCGGTGAAGCTGCCCGCTCCGGCCGCTCCGGTCGAGCGCGACCCGCAGCTGGTGGTGATGCTGGCCCGACTCGACCAGCAGAAGCAGGTCGACCACGCCATCCGAGCCTTCGCCCAGGTGGTCAAGCACCAGCCGAAGGCCCGGCTCGAGATCTACGGCCGCGGCCCCGAAGAGGCCGCCCTGCGCCGGCTGATCAGTTCGCTACGGCTGGAGCGCTCGGTGAGCCTGAAGGGCTACACCACTGACCCGGCGGCGGTCTACCGCGCTGCCTCGGCCTGCCTGCTGACCAGCGCCTATGAGGGCTTCGGGTTGGTGGTGCTGGAGGCGGCGTCCTACGGCTGCCCGGTGGTCTCCTACGACCTCAGCTACGGGCCATCGGACATCATCGAGGACGGACGGACCGGGTTCCTGGTCCCCGAAGGCGACGAGCACAAGCTGGCCGAACGCACGCTGGCCATCCTGAGAGATCCGGCATTGCGGGATCGGCTCAGTCAGGCCGCCGAAGAGTCGGTGCACCGGTTCAGCCCGGAGAGCTGCCTGGCCCGCTGGTCGGCGCTGTTCACCACGCTGGACGCAGCCGGCTGGGCGTAAACCGGTTCACAGTTCGGAGCTCAGGGCTCAGGGCTCAGCCGCGACGCCGGATCAGCCACCAGCCCAGCACGCCGGCCACGAGCAGCGCGACGACGCCGCCCCCGACCCAGTACCACAGCGTGGCGTTCGCCGCGACCGGTGCCGGCGCGGCACTGGACGACGCGGCGGCGGACGGAGTGTCCGACACCTCCGCAGCGGGCGTCGGCGTGGGCTCAGCGGACGCGCTGCTGCTCGGCGAAGCCGGCCCCGTCCCCTGCGGATCGGGGTTGGCCATCTCCGGAGGCTGCTCGGCAGTACCGCTCCAGGACTTCTCGACCGAGGTCCAGGTCCCCTTGCCATAGGCGAATTGGAAAGCGCCGCCCTCGGGCTGACCGTCCTTGCGGTCGACCTGGTACTTCACTGTGTAGGTGCCCTCGGGCAATTCGTTATCGAGCTGCACCATTACCGAGGATCCGTAATAGATCAGGTCACCGGCGACATAGTTGCGTCCGTCCGCACCCACCACCAGCACCTTCACCACGGCCTTGTCGATGGTGCGGGAGAAGGCCAAAGTCACCCATCCTGGACGTACCTTGAGCTGTTCATGCGCGGAAGGATTGGTTGCCACCAAGGTGGAAGCGGCCTGGGCGGGAGGCACGATCAGGAACGCACCCACGACGGCCGCGACGATCGCCACCGTCACCCTCGTCCAGTTCCGGACCATCAATTCCCCGCTCTCCGGTCAACTAATTGTCACGATGACAACGTCTCACAGGTGTGGTGTCTATGCTAGATCAAACTGTGTCATATCCAAGAGGGCGCATTGCTGCACCGTGGTCAGCCGGATGGAGTCGAAAGTATGGGTGTCGGAGAACGTCACGTCAGGGCCATGCGGCCATCGCTAGCGATTGCTGCTGTGGCCGTGTCCTTGGCGCTCACGGTCAACCAAGCCGCCGCGCTCAGCTTCGATACCGAGGACTCGGTGATCAAGGTCCCGACCACCTCCGCGTGCCCGACCTTCACCGAAGAGCCCCGGGCCGTCGAGGCCTGGTTCAACATCGATGACATGGAAGTGCGGGGCTACTACGACCCGCTGAACCAGACGCCATGGGACTTCCCCAAGAAGATCGCGCAGGTGATCTGTGGGGCGGCCAACAACTCCGAGATCAAGATCGGCATGTACTTCATCCGCGCGATCGGGACGATGACCCAGCCCGGGCTGAAGGCCGGCGTCGATCCGGCCTCGACCCTGGGCAGTCGTCCGGAATCCGATCCTGAGGTCATCTATGACGCCTTGGAGTACGTGAAGAAGAACCGCAATGTGAAGATCGGCCTGGTCCTCGACGGTGGCTCGATCACGCCCGCCTCTGCCTGGTCGCTGATCAACAAGCGACTGCTCACGATTGCCGGCATCTCCGGCTTCACCAAGAACTCCGACGGCACTGCGATCGCGACCCGCGGCATCGAGAAGTGCATCAACGGATGCTTCAACACCAACTCGACCAAGACCTACCCCTATGCGATCAACCACGAGAAGTTCGTGACGATCAGCGACACCATCTGGGATCGGGGCAACGACGACGCGGCCGTCGCACGTCCGGCTGAGTCCGCGCAGCCCGCGGTGATCTCGTCATCGGGGAACTGGGCGCGCAGCCAGATCCGGAACTACATGCAGGAAGTCACCGTCATCTACGGCGACCGGGAGCTATTCACGCAGTTGAACGTCCGCTACGACGGTATGGCTGCCTGCGCCCGCTACGGCTGCACCAACAACTCCCGGTTCCCGGCCACCTTGAAGAAGAACCTCTCGAGCAGTCGCCAGCGCGGCATCTGGGTGGACACCTTGAACCCGCACGGCACTGACGCCGGCCGCGGAACCTTCATCACCTTCAGCCCACAGCCGCTGAGCGTGACCGACCCCTACATCGCGGCCTTCGACAACATCGACTGCACGGTCGACAAGCGGGTCCGGATCGCCATGTTCAAGCTGACCGACACCAAGGCCACCACGATGGCCAATGCTCTGTCCCGGCTGCAGTCACGCGGGTGCGACGTGCGGATGTTGATGACCCAGCAGGGCGGGTCCACCACCATCTCCAAGACGGTGATCAAGATCCTGAACAAGGCAAAGATCAGCTACCGCTGCACCGCGGTCGCCATGCACACCAAGCTGATTCTGGTCGGCCCCTCCACGGGCAATAACGGGCGAGCGATGCTCGGCACCGCGAACATGTCCACCTCGGGCCTGCGCTACAGCGAGGAGCACACGCTGACCTTCGATGCGCGGCGAGCGTCGGCCGCCTACCAAGACGACTTGCGCCGGGTCTACGGCGAGTATCTGTCCGGCTGGTACGAGCTCAATCAGGGCTCGAAGAAGTGCAAGTGAGGGGGCTGCAGATGAACCGAACCCCGAGCCTGCTGCGACGCTTCGCCCTGATCGTCGCCTTCGCCCTTGCCCTGACCGGGATTGCCGGCGTGGAGGTGGCCCAAGCCTCCGCCGGCCCCAAGCCCACTGCCACGGCGCTTGGCGCCGATGTGGTCAAGCTCAAGTGGAGTGCGGTCAGCGGCGCGGCCAGCTACCGGGTCCGCTACTCGACCTCGTCGAAGATGAGCGGCTCCACCACGGTCAGCACCGTGGACGGCGCGCCCATCACCACCGCATTCACCAACATCTCCGGCCTGGGCGCCAAGAAGACCTACTACTTCCAGGTCGTCGGCATCGACGCCTCCGGGAAGCAGCTGAACAGCTGGGGCAACACCTCCAAGAGCGCCAAGACCTTCTACAGCTACGGTGCCCCCAGCGGCCTGGCGGCAGCCAACATCGCCAGCAGCTGGGTGGAACTCAGCTGGCAGCCGGTCTCCGGGGCTCCGGGCTACCGGGTGCGCTACTACAACCGCACCGACAAGGCCCGCTACGTCTGGAATCAGGTCGAGAACTTCACCCTTTACGGCAAGGACACCAGCGACCATCTTCGTCGCAACACCGCCTACTGGCTGAAAGTGGCGGTTCAGCAGCCGCCGATCGGAACTCCCGGGACAGAGGACTACAAGCCGCTGATCACCATGAGTCCGTACTCGAAGGAGTTGAAGCTCACCACCTCGAACTACGACATTTCCGCTCCTTCGAACCTGCAGGTCAGCGAACAGACGCCGAACACGGTGAAGGTCAGCTGGGACGCTCCGCCCGACCTGGCCGAGGGTTACCAGTTCCGGGTGCAGTACTCGACCAGCTCGAGCATGAGCTCGTCGAAGTCGACCTATGTGCCGGCCACCGACAACAGCGTCACGTTGACCGGGCTGGCCAATAACACCACCTACTACGTCCGGGTGATGGTGGTCGATGCAGCCAGCGCGCAGAAGAGCGACCGCTCGGCCTACCAGATCGCCAAGACCCGGGTGCCCCGAGGAACGATCACCGGCAAGGTCATCGGCCCTGCGCCCGGCGATGTGGAGGCCATGGTCTACACCACCTCCGGCGAGTTGGTCGCCGAGTCGGATCTGGACTCCTCGGGCCGATTCTCCGCGAGCGTACGTCCGGGCAGCTACAAGGTGCTGCTCACCTATCTGGGCACCGGCGACTACGTCTCACGCTGGGTGACCAGCGCAGAGAACACGACGGTCTCCGGGGAGGCGACGGTGCTCTCCGTTCCCAGCGCCGCGTCCACAGTCACCGCACCGGACACCACGCTGGTCGGCGGGGCAGTGCTCAGCGGCACGGTGAAGAACTCCGGCGGCAGCGCCCTGCAGACCGTCTGGGTCACCTCGCTCACCGCGTCCACGGCAGCCCGCGAGGTCGAAGAAGTCACCCAGACCGACAACTCGGGCAAGTTCACCATCCGCGGGCTGGCCGAGGGTGGCCACTGGCTGCGGTTCGTCAAGAGCGGCTACAGCAACACCAGCGTGTGGATCAACGTGCACGATGGCTCGGTCAAGGAGTACCGGGTCTCGACCTCGACCGAGCCGACCTCGCTCGGCTCGGGTCAGCCACTCCCGGTCCCGATGAGGTGACCCGGAGCGGAGCTTTGACCACCCTTTCGCCGGTGGACTCGACCACACCCTCGCCGCGGGCACAGCGCCCCTGGACAGACTGGAATACTCGGAGAACGTGGAACGACTGAGTGCCCACCGACTCGCCCACCTTCGGCCAGCCCTGCCGACAGCGGCCTGGGTCGGATTCCTGGGCTCGTGTCTGATCGGCATCGGACGGCTGGGCTGGTGGATCGGCGCCAACGCCAGCGACCACACCGCGTGGGCGCGCGGGATCCGAGATCTGATGACCCGCGAGCTCGTCGGCGCCATCACTTTCGCCGGCGTCGCCGTGCTGCTGGTTGCCTGGATGCTGCTGCGCCGAGAGCTCACCCGTGAGCGCCCGCGCTTCTGGACGGTGTTCATCGCCTGGGCCGTGCCGATCCTGCCGCTCGCCGGGATTCTCTCCTCCGACGCCCGCTTCTACTCCGATATCGGCTGGATGGTCAGCCGGGGTGACGACCCCTACCTGACCGGTCTGGGCACGACCGGCAGCCCGTTCCCGGTTGGCGAGGCCTGGTACGGCACGATGTCGGTGTATCCACCGCTGGCCGTGCGCCTCATGGGGCTGCTGACCTCGATCACCGGCGCCCACTGGTACTGGACCGTCGTGAGCATGCGCGTGCTTGCGATGATCGGCATCGGACTGCTCGCCTGGGCACTCCCCCGGCTCGCCGCACGCGCCGGCGTCGACCCACGTAAAGCCCTGTGGCTCGGCATCTTCAACCCGCTGACCTTCATCCACGGCTTCGGTGGCATGCACATCGACATGTTGATGTCCGGAGTGATGGCGGCGGCTCTCGTCCTCGCCCTTCGACGCAGAGGCCTGCTCTGGGGAGCCCTGATGGTCGGGGTCGCGGCGTCGATCAAGCAACCAGCGCTTCTGGCCGCGGTGCCGGTGGCCTTGCTGGCACCGGCCACTCGCACCGAGCGCTGGCCACGCACCATCGCGCGCACGGCGCTCTCCATCGTGATCGCGGTCGGCGCCATGGTGGCGGTGAGCTATGCGTGCGGCTTCGGGACGCGGGTGCTTGCCGCAGCCGAGGCCGGCGCGACCTCGATGCATGCGGTCAAGACTGGCACCGTGGCCCGTATGGTCAGTGAAGCAATCATCTACGTCCGCAGCCTTCTCGGCCTGACCACCCCGAAGGCCCTGTTCGGCAGCATGGACACGGTCGCGCTGGTCATCGCCGGGGTGGTCGTGGTCGTCGTGTACCTGCGTTACCGCAGGCGTCCCTTCGACTTCCTCGCCGCAGCCTCGCTGGCCTTCATCCTCGGCTCGCCCGCGTTCCGCGAGTGGTATCTGCTGATCTGGATCTCATTCGTCGGCCTGGCCACGCTGGGGCCCTGGATGCGCCGCGCGGTGAGCGTGCTGGTGCCGTTCGCAGCCGTCTACGGCGCTTTCAAGACCTATCTCGGCTGGGCGATCCCGCCGGCCTTCTGGGCCGGCATCGGTGTCGCGGCCGCCGCGAATGCCAGCAGCTGGCTGGTCGGGCCGAATGCGTTGCCTGCGGACCAGGCCGTCCCCACCGAACCAGTGGACGCCGTGGGCACGGCTGCCGACTCGGCCGAAGCCTGACGGCCTCAGCTTCGGCACACTCAGCCAGCGGTCCCTGCTGAGTCTGGCGAGCGGCGTCAGCGAGTGCGGGACTCCTCGTAGGCGGTGACAACCTCTTCGGTGTCGCCGTCCATCACCAACACCCCGCGATCCAGCCAGATCGTCCGGTTGCAGGTGCTGCGGATCGAGGTCATCGAGTGCGAGACCAGGAAGATGGTGCCGGCTGCGTCCCGGATCTCCCGGATCCGCGCCTCGCTCCGTTCACGGAAGCGCTTGTCACCGACCGAAAGCGCCTCGTCGATGATCAGGATCTCGTGCTGCTTGGACGCCGCGATGGCGAACTTGAGCCGGGCCTGCATGCCCGAGGAGTAGGTCCGCATCGGCAGATCGATGAACTCCTGAAGTTCGGAGAACTCGATGATCTCGTCGCGCAGACTGGTGATCTCGCTGCGTTTGAAGCCCAGCGCCAAGCCACCCAGGACGATATTGCGGTCACCGGACAGATCTGGCAGCAGCGCCGCGCCCACCCCCAGCATGTTCGGACGCGAGGTGGCATAGACCGCCCCCCGGCTCGGCGGGGTCAGCCCGACCATCGCTCGCATCAGGGTCGACTTGCCGGAGCCGTTGGAGCCAATCACGCCGATCGACTCGTTCTCGTAGGCGGTGAACGAGATGCCCTTCAGCGCGTGTACCACACGGATACCTCGCGGGCCGCGCAGCGCCTTGGCGCTCGGGCTGACCGCCTTTCCGCTGGCGTAGACCTTGTACTCGACGTGCAGCTCGTCGACCATCACCACCGGGCGGCGGGTCTCAGTCGCGTCCATAGCGCTCCTCCGCTCGCCAGAAGAAGACGAACCCGACCACCGCGGTTCCCACGCCCCAGGCACTCAGGTAGTACCAGAAGTTCAAGTCGTAGGGGATATGCGTCATCAGTGCCGAGCGGGCGATGGTGAGCACCTGGTACAGCGGGTGCCAGTTGTAGACCTCGACCACCCAGGGGTGCTCCTTGAACAGGCTGGTCACATCGAACAGCACGCCGGAGGTGTAGAAGAGCAGCCGAGAGACGAACGGCAGGATCTGGGTCAGATCCCGGAAGTGCACCGTGAGCCGCGCCGTGATCAAAGCCACACCGGTGTTGAACAGCAGGTAGATGACCAGCAGCGGCACCATCAGCAGCCACCGGATGTCCGGCGGATGGCCGAGGATGACCACGATGATGAACATCACGATCAACGACATCAGCAGCGTGTAGAACTGCTCGATCACCACCGCCAGCGGCAGCGCCACCCGCGGAAAGGCCAGCGACTGAACCAGTGAGCGGTTACCGGTGATCGCCTTGGCGCCCTGAGAGAAGCAGGCAGAGAAGAAGCCGAACAGGAAGACGCCGATGACCACCTTGGCCGGGTAGTCGTCACCGCGATGGTTACCCTGCAGGACGCCGAAGATCAGCCCGTAGATGGCCGCGTTCAGCGTCGGCTTCAGCAGCAGCCAGAAAGCTCCGAGCCGGTTCTCCTGGTTCTGCGCCGACATGCGGTAGCGGGCCATCGTAGTGATGAACTCACGCCGCTCCCAGGTCTCCCGCAGGTAGGGGATCAGGGCAGCGCGAGCACCGACCCGATGCAGCCCCAGCCGCTCGGCCGTTTCGGAGATGCTCATCCGGTTCCATTCCGCCTGGTCGGCCCGCACCGTCCGGTGGAGCCCCAGCGAGTTTAGTGCACGGTGGACGAATCCCTGGCAGCGGGCGGCCCGACTACCGGACCCGGTTGGCCAGGTAGTAGCGGACCAGATTGGTGGTGGACGGATCCTGGGCGGCCAGAGCCTCCGGGTCGCCGGCCACGGCCGGAGCGATCTGCAGGGCCAGCTGCTTGCCCAGCTCGACACCCCACTGATCGAAGCTGTTGATCCCCCAGACCACGCCCTGGGTGAAGGTGATGTGCTCGTACAGGGCGATCAGCTGGCCGACCACCGACGGGGTCAGCGCCGGAGCCATGATCGAGGTCGTCGGACGGTTGCCGCTGAACACCCGGGCCGGGACGATGGCCTCCACAGTCCCCTCGGCCCGCACTTCGTCGGGAGTCTTGCCGAAGGCCAGCGCCTTGGTCTGCGCGAAGAAATTCGCCAAGAACAGTTCGTGAACGTCCGCCTCGCCATCGGTGATCGGATGGGCAGGGGTGGCCACAGCGATGAAGTCGGCCGGGATCAGCCGGGTGCCCTGGTGGATCAGCTGGTAGAAGGCGTGCTGGCCATTGGTGCCCGGCTCACCCCAGAAGATCTCGCCGGTGGCCGCGGTCACCGGGATGCCGTCGCTCCGCACGCCCTTGCCGTTGGACTCCATGGTGAGCTGCTGCAGGTAGGCGGCGAAACGGTGCAGGTACTGCGCGTAGGGCAGGACGGCGTGACTGGAGGCACCCAGGAAGTTCACGTACCAGACGTTCAGCAGCCCCATCAGGGCCGGGACATTGCGGTCCAGCGGTGCGGTGGTGAAGTGCTCGTCGATGGCGTGGAAGCCGTCCAGGAAGGCGGCGAAGTTCTCCGGGCCGATGGCGACAGCCACCGCGGTGCCGACGGCGGAGTCGACCGAGTAGCGTCCGCCGACCCAATCCCAGAAGCCGAAGGCATTGGCCGGGTCGATGCCGAAGGCGGCCACCTTGTCCAGAGCCGTCGAGACGGCCGCGAAATGCTTGCTGATCGCATCCTTGGCCGATGCCTCGGAGCCGTCGATGACGCCGGCCCGGGTGAGCCTCGCCAGGAGCCAGTCGCGGGCCATCCGGGCGTTGGTGAGGGTCTCCAGCGTGGTGAAGGTCTTCGACGCCACGATGAACAGCGTCGTCTCCGGATCCAGATCGGCGGTCTTCTCGGCCACGTCGGTCGGATCGATGTTGGAGATGAAGCGGCAGCTCAGGCCGGGCTGGACGTACGGCTTCAGCGCCTCGTAGACCATCACCGGACCGAGGTCGGAGCCGCCGATGCCGATATTCACCACCGTGCTGATCGGCTTGCCGGTGACACCCAACCAGCGGCCGCTGCGCACCGAGTCGGCGAACGCGTAGACCCGGTCGAGCACCTCGTGGACCTCGGCGACCACATCGACCCCGTCGACCACCAGCGAGTCGGTGCGCGGACGACGTAGCGCCGTGTGCAGCACTGAGCGATTCTCGGTCACGTTGATCCGCTCGCCGGAGAACATCGCATCCCGGCGCTCAGCCAGACCGACCTGCTCGGCCAACTCGACCAAGGTGGCCAGAATCTGGTCATCGACAAGGTTCTTCGACAAGTCGACGAACAGGTCTGCCGCACTCAGGCTGAGTCGCTGCGCCCGTCCGGGGTCGGCGGCGAAAGCCTCGCGCAGGTTGGGGACCTGGCTGTCAGCCAGCGCACGGAGCGCAGCCCAGGCCGGCGTGGTGGTGGGATCGACCGGAGAAATCATGCCCCCAGCCTAGGAGGTCGTTTCGGCAACTCCCACCACGTCCGCGGGCCACTCAGTCCGATGTCACCCGGATCAGGTTTGCCTCCAGGACGGCCTGAGCGGTCCCCGGTTCGGCACCCAGAAACTGGTCGCGGAGCCGCTCCCGCACCGGACGCAGCGGGTCGGCCCCCCACGCCAGACCGAGCACGAGCTCCACCTCGCGCACCCCCGGATGCACCAGGTACGAGCCGGCCAGGCTCGGGTGAGCGGCGATCACATCCGGCTGGGGGCGGCCCAGCGGATCGCAGGTGATGATCGGACGGCCGGTGGCCAAGAAGTCGGTGGCCAACGTCGAAATGTCGGTGATCAGGACGTCCGCGGCATTCAGGCAGTCGGTCACCGACAGCCCCCGATCAGTGGTGACCAGATGCGGACTGCCAGCTCGTCCGAGCCGGGCTCGGAGCTGGGCGATCACCGCCTGCTGCGCCCGATCGGCGGCTCCGGCCGGCGGCCGGAACCAGACGTCGGCCTCGGGGTGCCGCTCCAGCAGCGCAGCGATCAGGTCCGGCCCGATCACCTCCAGCGAGGAGAACTGCGAGCCGTCGTCGTCGAGGGTCGGCGCGTAGAGCAGGACCGGACGGGCGTTGCCGGTCGGGCCCGGCATGAGCGCGGCGGCCTGGGGGCGTCCGACGACCCGAAGCTGGTCCTCAGCCAACGCCGCGCCGGCATCCCGATAGCGCTCGACGGCGGCCGGGCCGGCCAGCCAGACCTCGCCCATGGCCGTGGCCAGGCGGCCCGCCTCGATCGGACGGTCGGCGTTGCCGGCATCGAGCAGCACCTGCCGCAGCCCCGGACGGCGCAGCAGCGTCACACTCGTCTCGTCCAGACCGACATGGACGGCTGCCCGCAGCGACGCCACACCCAGGACCTCCCGCTCGCGCGGTCCCGGTGCGTAGATCACCGGGATCCGGGTCGGCGGCAGCTGGTCCAGCTGGACGGCCTGGCCGACGACGATCACCGCATCGACGCCGGCCTGCTCCAGGGCCGACAGCCATGAGGCGGCCTCGTCCGCACCGGAGGCCGGGAGCGCTGACAAGTGGATCACGAAGCGGGGGGCCAGGGCGTCCAGCTCGGCCAGCACCGTGATAGCGGCATCCGCGGCCTGGCGACGTAGTTGCATGGCCTGCCAGGTCGTCCAGCCCAGGTAGATCAGTGCCGTCTCGGCGATCGCGACGGCGAAGCAGTAGTCGAACAGCACCCACAGCGAGTCGGGTTCGCGTCCAGCGGTGAGCAGCGAGACCAGCAGGATCGCCGCCTCCAGGGCCACGGCGACGCCCCGGGTTCCGATGCCGCGAGCGTAGACGGCGGCATGCTCCCCGAACGGGGCGGACGCAGCGGCCCCAGCCGGGTAGCGCAGCGGCGGCGCCACCCTGAACAGCCAGCCGGCCAAGGCCGGCTGCAGCAGCCAGACCAGCTGGATCACCAGCACCGCGCTGAGATAGGTGAGGGCGGCATTGGCCGCCGTGGCCGCCGGCAGGCCGGCGATCAGGCCGGCCGCGACCAGACTGCGCAGCAGGGCCCGCTGCTGTGGCCCGCCGCCGACAGCCGCCAAGCGACGCGAGCTTGCAGCGTCCGCGGCCGAGGCCAGCCAGTCCGCGCCGGCGCCGATCAGCCAGGAGGCCAGACCGAGCCAGGGCAGTCGCAGCCACGCAGCCAGGGCCAGTGCGGCCAGACTGAGCACGACGACGGTGACGTGGTGGCGGCCGATGAAGCCGGCCAGTCCTGCGGGGACGCGCTGCGGCCGCACCGCACGGGCGGCCGCTTCCCACTCCGGGACGGGCAGACGTCCCGACGGTACAACCGAGATCACGGGGCTCACAACGCCTCAGCCTAGGTGGTCGAGGCCCACAAGCCGCGGGCGGCTACGCCGAATTCAGGCCTTGATCGCCACGTGGACGTGGTTGAAGTGGTTCGCATTGAGGCTGCCGCGGTCGGCCATCTTGCGCCAGCGCGGGTTGCGCGGAGTCCAAATGTGCTGCTCGAAGATGATGTGGTCGATGGCGAACTCGCGAGCGTGCGCGACCAGGTACTTGGTGATCCGCCAGCCCAGTTCGCTCTCCACGTGGGTGGTGATCATCAGGTCCAGGGCGCGTCCGTTCTTGTGGAATGGGAGGCCGCCGCGGCGCAGGCCGCCATAACTGTTGATCTCGGGGAACAGCGCGCAGACCGAGCGGTAGATGTAGATGGTCTTGGTACGCAGACCGCGCTCCACGGCCGAGCCGCGCGGGCAGGCCGCCATCGTGGTCCCGGCGGCTACCGGGGCGTCCGCCGCATCGGAGAGCGAGGCGGCCAGCACCCAGCCGTAGCCGTCGTCGAATTCGATCTGGCGGTACTTGCCGTCGATCTCACTGGTCGCGAAGACCTTGGCCCCGCGCGGGATCGCGCCGAGCAAGGAGGCCGAGGTGTCGGCGTCGGAGCGGACGTTCAGCGACCCGGTGCTGTACAACCGGGTGCGGCCGACCAGGGCTGGGGCGGCGATGGCCTTGGCCGCGGCCGGGGCGCTCAACGCATCGGCCATCAAGGCGCGCGCGGTGGGGGTCGGCTGGCTCACGGTTGCGGACGGGCTGGCTTCGGCGGCGGCGGCCGAGCCGCCGTTCACACCGAGCACGATCGCGCCGGAGGTGACCAGGACGGCCAAGCTGACCAATCCGATCACACCCTGGGCAGCCGGACGGGCACGCAGCCCCTTGACTCGCCGGGCGGCTTGCGCCGGTGCCGCGGAGACCGGGGTGTCGAGATCGTCCGCCTCGACCGTCCGACGCGCCTGGTATGCCATTCCGCTCCAGCCTGAAGTAATCTGAGAACAATCTCAGCTTAACTTAAGGAATCGACAGCAACAAGGCAGCCTGTCCCTCCGTCGGGGGACAGCCTCCCGTGACCAATGGCGAATGCGCTGGAACTGGGGAACTCACAATGATGCTTGAGATCGAAGGACTCGAACTGCTGGATCTGGCCGCGGCCGGCGCCATCATGCTGATGGGTGCAGTGCTGGCCCTGTTCGCCATCGGCTCACTGAAACGGTCGGTACAGCGCCGCTCCCGGGCTCGCCGCGCCGCCAGCTAGCCTCAGTCGGCCAGGCGCCAGTCGCGCAGCAAACTGCGCAGGCCACCCAAAGTGGCTCCGGTCAACAGCTCGACGCCGATCAGCCGCTGCGGCCAGACCGCAGCGGCCCCGGCGTCCAGCCAGTCCCGTGCGCGGTCCGGGGTGAACGTCCCGTTGGCGATCAGCATCGGGAAGCCCAGCAACTCCGGCAGCACCTGTACTTCGCCGCGGTAGGCGCCGGCTGGAATCACCTGTACGGCCGCTGCGCCCGCCTCCAACCCACTGCGCAGCTCGGACGGGGTCAGCCCGCCGAGCACCACCGGAACGTCCGGACGTGCGGAGACCAGCTCCGGCAGCAGGAAGTCCGAGCTGACGAATGCGGCCCCTCTCTCGACGGCCGCGGCGACCTGTGCGGGCCGTTGCAGCCCGCCGACGCCGATCGACACCCGCCGCCCGAAGACGCTGCGCAGCGCCGGCAGATCGTCGATGGCATCGGCGGCCATGACCCAGGTCAGGAAGCCTTCTTGAGCCAGCACCTCACCGGCCGGCAGCAACTCCTCGATGCCGACCTCGGGCAGGCTGAGCACCACCTGATGGCGGCCAAGAAGGCGAAGTGGTGCGGTCACGTCCCCATCCTGCCCGATCCCGCACAGTAGGCAGTGCCGCCGAGCAGCGTTCGGCCCGAAGCCTCGCCATCCCCGCACGGACAGGGCTTTGGCGCAGTGGCGATCTGGATCGGGAACCGGATCGGCACCGCAGGACGAGACGGACCCCCGAGGATGAGTTCACCACTCCGGCCCACCCGCAGTGGCTGTCTTGTTCTCCGCACTCCTGCCGCTGGTTGGGTGGACGACTCCGAGACCACCACCAGCCAACCGCGCAAGCGCGGTGGCTACAGTTCGTGAGGTGAACCGCCTCGCTGCCGCCCTCACCACGGCCTGCCTGTTGGCCACCTCCGGCTGTGCCCTGCAGGAGCCGGCGCGACGGCTGCCCGCAGCCGGCACCGACCTGCCGACGACCGCGGCACCGCCCAGCGCCAGCCCTACCACGAGCCTCACCGTCAGCACTCCGACTTCGAGCTCGAGTGCGACGCCGACGGCCGACCCCACTCCGTCCGTTCCGGCGAAGGACACCCGCACCGGCCGTGAGCTCGACCGGCCCTACCGGGTGGACTCGGTGATCGTCGTCTCGAAGGCGCATCCCGTCTCGGCGCGCTACGGACCGCCGGAGCCGACCTCGCCGTACGGCCTGAACGTCGACGCCAACCAGGCCCTGGCAAGGATGATCGCGGCGGCGAAGAAAGCCGGGGTGAAGGTGGTGGTTCGCTCGGGCTATCGCAGCTACGCGACCCAGAAGCAGGTCTACAACAACGCCTTGAGGAACTACCCCAGCGTCGCTTCGGCCAAGCGCTACAACGCGCCGCCCGGGGCCAGCGAGCACCAGACCGGGCTCGGCGTCGACCTGTGGGACGGCGTCACCTGGAGCCTGCCGATGGCCAATACGGCCACCGGAAAGTGGTTGCACAAGCACTGTCACGAGTACGGCTTCGTCCTGCGCTACCCGAAGGGCAAGGAGAAGATCACCGGCTACGCCTACGAACCGTGGCACTTCCGCTACGTCAACGCCACGGTCGCGGAGAAGTTCGGCACCGGAAACACCCTCACCCTTGAAGAGGTGCTCGAGCTGGCCTGAGCCTCCGGCCCACTCACAGTTCGCCGGTGGACGATCTCGCGTTCCGATCATCGCGAGGCGTCGGCATCGCCGCGGTTCAGCGACCACAATGAACCCATGACCAATGAGGTGGCTCCGGTGGTTGAGCAGCTGGGCGCAGGCAAGAAGATCGGCATTCTGACCAGCGGCGGCGACGCGCAGGGGATGAATGCAGCGGTGCGCGCGGTGGTGCGGACCGCAGTCAGTCTCGGCGCCCGAGTGTTCGCGATCTATGAGGGCTACCAGGGAATGGTCGACGGCGGGAACGGGATCCGGGAGCTCACCTGGGAGGACGTCGGCTCGATCCTGCACAAGGGCGGCACGATCATCGGCACCTTCCGATCCAAGGACTTCCGCGAATACGACGGCCGCAAGCGCGCCGCAGCGAACCTGCTGGCCAACGGGATCGATCGCCTGGTGGTGATCGGCGGAGACGGCTCGCTGTCCGGTCTGGATCAGTTCCGCGGGGAGTGGACCCAGATTCTGGCCGAGCTGGTCACCGAACAGACGATCACCCAGGAAGTGGCCGACGCCCACCCGTCCTTGATGTTCGCCGGACTGGTCGGCTCGATCGACAACGACCTGGTCGGCACCGACATGACGATCGGAGCCGACAGCGCCCTGCACCGGATCGTCGACGCGATCGACGACCTGGCCAGCACCGCGGCCAGCCACCAGCGCTGCTTCGTGGTCGAGGTGATGGGCCGTCACTGCGGCTACCTGGCGCTGATGAGCGCGATCGCCGGCGGCTGCGACTACGTGCTGATCCCGGAGAATCCGCCCGCCGACGGCTGGGAGCAACAGCTCTGCGCGGCGCTCACCCGCGGACGGGCGGCCGGTCGCCGCGACTCGATGGTGGTCGTCGCCGAGGGCGCCTGCGACCGCAACGGGCAGCCGATCACCTCCGCATACGTCCGGCAGTCGATCGAGAGCATCCTCGGCGAGGAAGCCCGGGTGACGATCCTGGGCCACGTCCAGCGCGGCGGGGCGCCGAGCGCCTACGACCGGTGGGCGTCCACCTGGCTGGGCTACGAGGCCGTGCTGGAGGTGTTGAACGCCGAGCCGGGGACGACCGGGCCGGTGATCGGCTTCCGAGGCAACCGGGTCTCCCGGGTGCCGCTGATCGAGGCGGTGGCCAAGACCCGCAAGGTGCCCGAGCTCCTCGCCGCCGGCGACTTCGCGCAGGCGATGGAGCTGCGCGGCGGGTCGTTCACCGAGGCGTCCAAGATCTTCGCCGAGATGGTCGAGCCGAGCCGGATCGAGCCGGGCACCGAATGCAAGCGGATCGCGATCGTCCACGGAGGCGGACTCGCCCCGGGCATGGACGCCGCCGCAGCCACCGCCGTCCGCTTGGGGATCAGCCGCGGCTACAAGATGCTCGGCGTCCAGGGCGGCTTCCCCGGCCTGCGTGAGGGCGCGATCAGCGAACTGACCTGGGGCGATGTCGAGGGTTGGCTGGTCGGCGGGGCCGATCTGGGCACCAGTCGGTCCGTTCCCGGCGTCGAAGACCTGTACCGGATCAGCCGCCAGCTCGAGGTGCACGACATCGACGCACTGCTGATCATCGGCGGCTGGGACGGCTACGAAGCCGCCCAGTTGCTGCACGCCGAGTCCGAGCGGTTCCCGGCCTGCGGACTGCCGATCGTGTGCGTCCCGGCGTCCATCGACAACAACCTTCCCGGCTCAGAACTGTCGATCGGCACCGACACCGCCCTGAACGTGATCACCGAGGCGATCGACCGGATCAAGATGTCCGGACAGGCCAACCGGCGCGCCTTCGTGGTGGAGACGATGGGCCGCTACTGCGGCTATCTCGCCTTGATGGGCGCCATTTCCGGAGGTGCGGAGCGGGTCTACCTGCATGAGGACGGGATCGAGCTGCCGGCCCTGCTGGACGACATCCAGTGGCTGCGGCGCAGCTTCACCTCCGGGCGCAAGCTGTTCTTGGCGATCCGCAACGAGAACGCCAACCCGCTGTACACCACCGACTTCCTGGCCCGGCTGCTGCAACAGGAGGGGCAGGGACGCTACGACGTCCGGCAGAACATCCTGGGCCACATCCAGCAGGGCGGCGCACCGTCCCCGTTCGACCGGCTCCTGGGCGTCCGGCTGGTGTCGAAGGCGCTGGACGTACTGGCCGCCGAGTTCGCCGCCGACACCTTCGAGAGCCACTACCTGGGCCTGATCCAGTCGAAGATCGAGGTGCGTCCGCTGGAGCAGATGGCCGAGGAGATGGATCCGACCTACCGTCGTCCGCTGCAGCAGTGGTGGCTGGAGCTTCGTCCGGTACTCAAGGCAGTCTCCGACGCCGCGATCTGAGGCTCAGCTCGGCCGATTGACCTGTGCGCGGAACTTCGCGCCGGCCTTGAAGGCCGGCACTCGGGCGGCGGCGATCTGGATCGGTTCGCCGGTGCGCGGGTTGTGGCCGGTGCGGGCAGCCCGCTCGCGGGCTTCGAAGGTGCCGAAGCCGGTCAGGGTCACCGGACGTCCGGCGGACACCTCATCGACGATCACCTCCAGCAAGGCGTCCACTGCAGCGTCGGCCGAGGCCTGGCTGAGTCCGGTCCTGTCGGCGACCTCGGCCACCAGTTCCTTGCGAATCATCTGTTCTCCTTCTTCGATTGCTCTGGACCGGTCGGCTCAGTGCGGCGTGTGCGTGGGGGCGGGACGATCAAGCCCCGCTGGTAGGCCCGGACCAGCGCCCGAGGCACCCGGTAGGTGTCGGGGCCGAGCTGGATCGGAACCAGCTCGATCGGGGCCGCCTTCCAGGCCGAACGCCGATGCCGGGTGTTGCTGCGGGAGAGCCGCCGCTTGGGGACCGCCATCTAGGACGCCTTCCGCTCGAGTTGATGGATCGGGCCGAGCCAGGGCTCGAAGCCGTCGGAGTCCAGCTCCCAGTAGCGTCCGCGTTCGGCCAGCTCCTGGTCGGTGAGCAGGCAGGCGGCGAAGGCTTCGGCCAGCTGGTCGCGCCCGTCGTCGAGACCGACGACGACGATCCGGGTGAGCGGACCGGTGCCGTCCCAGCGATCGGCCGGGCCGATGCTGACCATGCCGCCGGCGCCGTCCCACTGGCAGACCTGGGTCGGCCGGCTGGGCAGCCAGAAGCAGCCCCGGGAGCGCCGGGCTCCCCCGCCGAGCTGGACGATCGTCTGCTGGAGCCGCTCGGGATGCAGCGGACGTTCGGAGCTGATCTCCAGCAGCCAGGCCTGCTCGCCGCCGACATTCGGCAGCGGCTGGCGACGCACAACGGCCACCCATTCCTCGGCCGCCTCGTGATCGTGCACGCCCGCGGCAAGGGCCGACGCGTCCAGTTCGGCACAGGAGTTGGTGAGCTGCGCGCCGGGCCGAGCCAGCGCGTGCAGCAGCTCCCAGGCAGCCGTGGACGGCTCGCCGATAGCCGCCACCACGTCGGCGTACTCGATCAGACCGACCGCCGTCTCGCCGACCCCACGCTCATCGTCGTCGCGCACCGGCAGGCCGCGCTCGACCAGCAAGTCGTCGCCGAGCAGATCGGCGGTGACCGACGAACCGTCCAGCGCCACCACAGTCGCGGCGATCCGGACGTGTGGAGCCGACTGCGGCGAGAAGCTGATCAGCCGGCAGACCTGCATCGGCTCAGCGGTCACCGGAAGCTGGGCGATGATCGTCCGCCACCGCCCGGACGCGGCCAGCCGCTCCAGGGTGGGCACCACATCTTCCCTTGTCGCGCAGCTGGTGCAGGCATGCTCGACGTCGATCTCGAGCCGCTCGATGATCCCGTCGGCATCGCTGACAGTACGCACCAGCAGCTCGCGATCCGGGTCGAGTTCGTGGCGGACCACCACCGCGTCCGGCAGGTCCAGCTGCATCGAGATGGTCGCCTGGAACATCGGGTCGGAGGCCACCCCGCTGATCAGGATCACCGGGACCTTGGCCGTCCGCCTCACCCCTGCCTCGCCTTCATCCGCGGATTGCGCTTGTTGATCACGAAGACTCGGCCGCGGCGGTGGACGATCTGAGCGCCGGGGATCGCCTTGAGGGCCCGCACCGAGTTGCGCACCTTCATCGCTGGCCGCCGTAGCGGCGCTGGAAGCGCTCGACCCGTCCCTCGGTGTCGATGACCCGCTCACGTCCGCTCCACAACGGGTGGGACGAACTGGAGATCTCGACGTCGACCAGGGGGTAGGTCTGGCCGTCGAACTCGATGGTGCGCTCGGTGGCGATGGTCGAACCGGTCCGGAAGACCAGGTCGGCCGAGCGGTCGCGGAAGACCACCTGGCGGTAGGTGGGATGGATGTTCGTCTTCATGTCACCTGCTACTCTAGTTGATAACGGTTCTCATTATAGATAGAGGAGCACGATGTCGCAAACCTGTCAGGCGACCGGAGCCCGTCCGGGCTTCGGCAACAACGTCTCGCACTCACACCGGCGCACTCGGCGGCGCTTCGACGTGAACGTCCAACGCAAGCGGTACTGGGTGCCGAGCCTGGGACGCAACGTCACGCTGCGGGTGAGCGCCCGCGGCATCTCGGTGATCGACCGGCGCGGCATCGACGCCGTGGTCGCCGACCTGCGCACCCAGGGGGCGAAGCTCTGATGGCCGCCAAGGGCAAGGATCTGCGTCCGATCGTCAAGCTGCGCTCCACCGCCGGCACCGGCTACACCTACGTGACCCGCAAGAACCGCCGCAACGACCCGGAGCGGATGGTGCTGCGCAAGTTCGACCCGATCGTCCGCGCACACGTCGAGTTCACGGAGGCCCGCTGATGGCCAGCCAGGCCAAGATCGCCGCCGACGCCCGGCGTCGAGTCACAGTGGCTCGCTACGCATCGCGCCGCGCCGAGTTGAAGCAGGCGGCCCGCACCGCGGCCACCTTGGAGGAACGGATGGAGGCTCAGCGCGCGCTGGCCCGGCTCCCTCGGGACGCCAGCCCGGTTCGACTGCGCAACCGCGACTCGACCGACGGACGTCCACGCGGCTACCTGCGCAAAGCCGGCGTCTCTCGGGTGAGGTTCCGGGAGCTGGCCCACGCCGGCTTCCTGCCCGGGATCACCAAGTCGTCCTGGTAGGCGGGGCGGACGCTCAGTAGCCCGCCTCCCGCCAAGGCGACTCAGCCGGGGCCGGTATCCTGCCGTGGTCGCAATGCGAGGAGTACGCCAATGAGTTCGTCCGCCCACACCACCGCCGGTCAGGGCGCTTGGCGCTGTCTGGACGGCAACGAGGCGGCCGCTTCGGTGGCGCACCGACTCAGCGACGTCTGCGCGATCTACCCGATCACCCCGGCCTCGCCGATGGGCGAGCTGGCCGACGCCTGGAGCGATCGCGGCCAGAAGAACCTGTGGGGCGCAGTGCCCAAGGTGATCGAACTGCAGTCCGAAGCCGGCGCGGCCGGCACCCTGCACGGGGCGGTCACCGCCGGTGCGCTCGGCTCGAGCTTCACCAGCTCACAAGGGCTGTTGCTGATGTTGCCGAACATGTTCAAGATCGCAGGCGAGCTGACCCCGGCCGTCCTGCACGTCGCCGCCCGGGCCATCGCCACCCACGCACTGTCGATCTTCGGCGACCACTCCGACGTGATGGCCGCCCGCTCCACCGGCTGGTGCCTGCTGGCGTCCAACAATGTCCAAGAAGCCCACGACCTGGCCGCGGTCGCGCACGCCGCGACGCTGAAGGCGCGCGTGCCGTTCCTGCACTTCTTCGACGGTTTCCGGACCAGCCACGAAGTGAACCGGATCCAGCTGCTCAGCGACGACGACCTGCGCGCCCTGATCGACGAGGACGCCGTGGCCGCCCATCGGGCCCGCGGACTGCGTCCGTCCGCGCCCGTGCTGCGTGGCACCGCACAGAACCCGGACGTCTTCTTCCAGGGCCGCGAGGCGGCCAACAGCTACTACGACGCGGTGCCCGGCATCGTCCAGGGCGCCATGGACGACCTCGCCGAACGCACCGGACGCCGCTACCACCTGGTCGACTACTACGGCGCCCCCGATGCCGAGCGCGTGATCGTGGCGATGGGGTCGGCGATCGACACGATCCGGGCCACAGTGGACGCCCTGGTCGCCGCCGGCGAGCGGGTCGGAGTGCTGGCCGTCCGGCTGTACCGTCCGTTCCCCGCTGAGGCGCTGGCCGCCGCCCTGCCGCAGACCGTCACTTCCGTCGCTGTGCTGGATCGGGTCAAGGAGCCGGGCGCCCTCGGTGAGCCGCTGTTCCTGGACGTGGTCGCCGCACTGGCCGAGCTGCGCGATACCCCGCCGAAGGTGATCGGCGGCCGCTATGGGCTGGGCTCGAAGGAGTTCACCCCGCGCGATGCGGCCGCGGTCTTCGTCGAGCTGGCCAAGGGTCGCTCAGCCAAGCGCCGGTTCACCGTCGGCATCGTCGACGACGTCACCGGGCTCAGCCTCGACACCGACCCCGGCTTCATCGTGCCGAGCCAGGCCCGGCAGGCCGTCTTCTACGGGCTGGGCTCGGACGGCACCGTCGGCGCCAACAAGAACTCGGTGAAGCTGATCGGCGAGCACGCCGACCTGTTCGCGCAGGGCTACTTCGTCTACGACTCCAAGAAGTCCGGCTCGGTCACGGTCTCGCACCTGCGGTTCGGCCCCGAGCCGATCACCGCGCCCTACCTGATCGAGGCCGCCGATTTCGTCGCCGTGCACCAGTTCGGGCTGCTCTCCCGGCTGCCAGTGCTCGATGTCGCCGCCCCCGGCGCCACCGTCCTACTGGCCACCGGCCACTCCGGGGAATCGCTGTGGGAGCACCTGACTCCGGCCGTCCAGGCTCAGATCGTGGCCAAGCAGCTGAAGGTGTTCACCATCGACGCCGCCTCCGTGGCCAAGGCCGCCGGGCTGGGCCGCCGAGTGAACACGGTGATGCAGGCCTGCTTCTTCGCGCTGGCCTGCGTGCTGCCCACCGACGAGGCCCTCGAACTGATCAAGGCCAGTGCCGCCAAGACCTATGCCCGGCGCGGAACCGACGTGGTGGCCGCCAACCTGGCCGCCATCGACGCCGCGGTCGGCGGCCTGCAGAGCGTCCGGATCGGCGAGGTCGGCGTGGCCGAGCCGAGTGCCGCGAGCCCGTCCGAGGACGCGATCCACACCACGATCGCCCGGCTGATCGCCGGCCAGGGCGACCTCCTGCCGGTCTCCGCGCTGCCGGTCGACGGCAGCTTCCCCACCGGCACCGCCAAGCGGGAGAAGCGCGGGCTGGCCACCGAGCTGCCCAACTGGGATCCGGATTTATGCACTGACTGCGGCAAATGCACCCTGGCCTGCCCGCACGCAGCGATCCGAATGAAGACCTACTCCCCCGAGCATCTCGACGGTGCCCCCGACGGCTTCCTCAGCAAGCCGGTGATCGGACGCGACTGGCCGGCCGGCACCCGACTCACCGTCCAGGTGGCCCCCGACGACTGCACCGGCTGCACGCTGTGCGTCTCGGTCTGCCCGGCGAAGTCGCGGACCAATCCCGACCACAAGGCCCTGGACATGGTTCCGGCCGAACAACTCCGTGAAGCGCAGCGTCCGGCCTTCGCCCACTACCTGAGCATCCCCGAGGCCGACCGCAGCCTGGTCCGCACCGACACCGTCAAGGGTTCCCAGCTACTGGAGCCGCTGTTCGAGTTCTCCGGCGCCTGCACCGGCTGCGGCGAGACCCCGTACCTGAAGCTGGTCACCCAGCTGCTCGGCGATCGGATGGTGGTGGCCAACGCCACCGGCTGCTCCTCGATCTTCGGCGGCAACCTGCCCACCACACCGTGGACGACCAATGCGGCCGGCCAGGGCCCGGCCTGGTCGAACTCGCTGTTCGAGGACAATGCCGAGTTCGGGATGGGCATTCAGCTGGCCGGAGCCGGACGCACCGCGCAGGCCACGGCGCTGCTCGGCGAGCTGGCCGGCGAACTCGGTCTGGGCACGGAGCTCGTCGCGGGCCTACTGAGCGAGGTGAGCATCACCGACGAGGCCGGCATCGCCGCCCAGCGCGGACGAGTGGCCGCCCTCAAGGCTGCGCTCGCCGGCGCCGTCCGCACCGCCAAGGTGGCCCTGCTCGACGAGCTGGCCGACGCCCTGGTTCCGACCTCGGTCTGGGTGGTCGGCGGGGACGGCTGGGCCTACGACATCGGCTTCGGCGGCCTGGATCACCTGTTCGCGTCGGGGGCCAACATCAACGTGCTGGTGCTGGATTCCGAGGTCTATTCCAACACCGGCGGACAGGCGTCCAAGGCCACCCCACTGGGGGCTTCGGCGAAGTTCGCGGCCGGTGGCAAGGCGTCGAAGAAGAAGGATCTGGGGATGATCGCCCAGTCCTACCGGGACGTGTACGTCGCCCAGATCGCGCTGAACGCCAACGAGACCCAGGCCGTCCGCTCGATCCTGGAGGCGGCCGCCTACGACGGGCCGAGCCTGATCCTGGCCTACTCGACCTGCATCGCGCACGGCATCGAGATGGCCGACAGCGCCACCCACCAGAAGGAGGCGGTGGCCTCGGGGCACTGGCCGCTGTACCGGTACCACCCGTCCCCTGAGCCCGGTGCACCGCCGCTGTTCAAGCTGGATTCGAAGGCCCCGTCACTGCCGCTGGCCGAGTTCTACGCCCAGGAGACCCGCTACAGCAGCGTCACCCGGGCCAACCCGGAACTCGCCGAGCGGCTGGTCGTCCAGGCCCAGGCCGACGCCGAGCAGCGTTACCGCCACTACCAGTGGCTGAGTAACGAGCTGTGAACGGGGCCCGACCGCACCTTGCGGCGTCTGGACGCCGCCAGGAGATGCTCTCGTCGAGGGGATGAGCGATTGGGAGAAGTGGATCAGCGCGGACGACCTGCCACTGCTTGCGAAGGCGGCAATGGGCCACTACTGGTTCGAGACTCTGCATCCGTTCAGCGATGGCGACGGACGACCAGGGCGGCTTGTCGTGGTGCTGCAGCTGATCTACACCGGCGCGCTTCGGTATCCAACACTGGACATCTCACCATGGTTGGAAGCACGCAAGGACGAGTACCAGGACCAACTGCTACGGCTGAGTGAGTCGGGCGAGCCAGGTCCGTGGCTCGAGTTCTTCTTCGGCGCCGTCCACCATCAGGCCGATGATGCGGTTGCCCGCATCGAGAAGATCGTTCAGATCCGAGAGTGGATGCGCGCCGCCCTGAAGCGCGCAAAGGCGCGCGGTGTTGTCCTCGACCTGGTCGACGACCTGATTGCGTATCCGATGATCACCGCATCACTCGCGGCACGACTCCACTCCGTTACCTACCCGCCGTCGAACGCAGCCATCCAGAAGCTCGTCGAGTTGGGCTTCCTGACCGAGACCACCGGACGCAACGACGGCCGCATCTTCGCCTGCCGCGAGATCATGGCTGCCGTCGAAGGCCCACTGCGGACGTGAACGAGAGCTTCACCCTCCGATCGACGCGGGACAGCGCGTTCGCTAGGCCATCTCTTCCAGGGTCGGTGCGGTCGCCGCGCCGAGCCGAGTGACCGAGATCGCCGCAGCCTTGTTGGCGATGGCGAGCGCCTGCGGCACCGCATCGCCGAGCAGCAGCCGGGCGGCCAGCACGCCGGTGTGAGTGTCGCCGGCACCGGCCGTGTCGACGGCATTCACCTTGGGTACCGGCAGGCTCAAGATCTGATCGCCGAGCGCCCCACCGGTGGCATAGCAGCCGGCCGCACCCGATCGCAGCACCACCAGAGCACCGGCCGGCAGCGGCAGTTCGGTGCGCAACGCATGCACCAGCGCCTCGCCGGTGAACGGAGTGGCGCTCAACTCCTGAGCCTCGGGCTCGTTCAGGCTCAAGACGTCCAGGTGTTCGAGGATCGCGAACGACCGCTCGGCCGGAATCCGCGCCACCAGCGGGCCCGGATCGAGGATCAGCTTGGCCGGCACCTTGCCCGACACCACCCAATCGGTGATGGACTCCCCGCTGACCGGGTAGAGCAGGTCGTAGCCGGAAAGGATGAGGTAGTCCGAGCCGGTGATCGAGGGGACGGCCAACTCCTGCGGAGTCAGTTCGCCTTCGACGCCGGGCAGAGTGATGTAGCTAGTGGTCAGGTCTGGTTCGGCCAGACCGACGCAGAAACCGGTGTCTCCGGACTCGGTCGGCGCCAGCGCAAACTGGACGCCCTCGGCTGTCAGCGCCCGCCGGACCAGATCGCCGTTGCGCCCGGCGCCATGTCGGCCCAGATAGGCCGTCCGGACGCCTTGGCGGGCCGCTGCGACGACGACGTTCAGGCCGCCACCGACCTCGGTGCGCGCGGTGTCGGCCAGCACGTCCCCGCCGCGCGGCGGCAGGTGCGAGACCGACAGGGTCACGTCGATCAGGATGCTGACCAGGGATAACACCTGGCCATTGGGGGTCGCCATCACTTCTCCTCGGCAGACTCGTTGGCCGCTGCCTTCCCGGCCTCGGGGACGACCTCGTCCGGCAGCTGCGGCGACTCCGGTTCGGGATCGGCGAGCAGGCGGGGCGCGGACCCGCTCTGATGGTGCCGCAGCGGCTCCAGCACCCAGTAGACCGCTGCAGCGGCCAACCCGGCAACCAGCCAGCCCAGCGCGTTCTGACCGATCCAGTTGTCGACCAGCGGTCCGGCGAACCAGATCTGCTCGCCCCAGCCGATCCGGGTGAACAGCAGGCCGAGCACAGTGGCCACCAGCCAGGTGATCAGCGCCCCCCAATGCACGCCATGCCGGTACCAGTACCCGCCGCCCGGCGCGGTGTCGAGCAGGGCGTCCGGGTCGTACGCCGAGCGATGCCGCAGGTCCATCCCGAAGATCCCGGCCCACGCCGACAGCGGCAGAGCCAGCAGCGTCAAGAAGGTGGTGAACGGGCCGAAGAAGTCTTGAGCCACAACGGTGATGTACAGCGAACCGGCCGTGATCAGCACCGCGTCGATCAGCACCGCATGCGTCCGCCTCAGCGGGACACCCCCGGCCAGCAGGCTGAGTCCGGAGGAGTACATCGACAAGTCGGCGGCCGCGATCAGTCCCATCGCCGCAGTGATCAGGTAAGGGATCAGCATCCACGCCGGCAGCGCGGCACCGATCGCCGCCACCGGGTCGCTGGCCCCGGCCAGCCCGGCGTCGGTGGTGGCCATCAGGGCCCCCAGCCCGATCAGCAGCAACAGCGGGATTCCTGCACCGACCACGGTGACCAGGACGACTCGACGTCCCGGCACCGAGGGAGCCAGGTAGCGCGCATAATCCGGCCCGGCGGCCAGCCAGCCGATTCCGGTTCCCGCCGCGATGAAGCCGATGCCGCCGACCACGGCGGCCAGCGGGGCAGCCGGCAGCGACAAGGCATTCGTCCAGTCGACAGTGGCAGCCAGGAACACGACGACGACCAGGGTGGCCGCACCGAAGACCACGGTCAGCCACTTCTGGATCCAGATGATGGTGGCATGCCCGAACCAGCCGATCGCACCGGCCAGGGCCACCACCAGCAGCACGACCAACACCGTCCCGAACACTCCGGGGGTGATGCCGACGGTGACCAGCACCAGCATCAGCGCGAAGGCCGCCGTGGTGCACATCACCGTTTCCCAGCCGACGAAGCCGAGCCAGGCCACCAACGTCGGTGCCCAGTTGCCGCGCACCCCGAAAACCGCCCGGGACAAGGTCAGACCGGGCGCGCCTCCGAGCTTGCCGGACGTGCTCAGCCACCCGACCACGGCGAATGACCCGCCGGCACCGATCAGGGCCACCAGCAGCGCCTGCCAGACGTTCAGGCCGACCAGGGCGACCAGCGCCGCGCCCAGGGTGATCCCCAGCACACCCATGTTCGCCGCCAGCCACAGCCAGAACAGCCCGGCCACGCTGCCGGTGCGTTCGCTCGTTGGGACTGGCTCTATGCCGCGGGTCTCAATGACCCCTACGCCGCGAGCAAACCTGCTCATCCGTTACTCCATACCGCCGTCATCAAGCCTCGCTAGCGAGGATAGAGGTTGGTTCAACCTCGTCGCCCCGCAGCCACCGCGCCGGATCGGGTCTTGACGTGTGCTAGCCCCCGTGCCGCAGGGCCAGCGGACGGCGCCTCGCCGACCGAGCTAGGACGCGACGGCAGGGACGGTATCCCGCAGCGCCTCGGCCAGCCACTCCTGCGCGTGAGCCAGTGCCGACCATGACGCCAGCACCACCGAGCTCTCCGGCTCGACCTGGACCCAGTTGCCTTCGACGGCGAGTCCGTAGACCCGGACCCGTCCGCCCTGGGCTCGGCCCCGCTCTCGCCGCAGGCGCGCCAAGGCAGCATCCACCGGAAGCTGATACCGGGGCGGGCGGTACGGATTGCGGAACTCAGCCAGGGTCTCGGCCCACGTCAGCGGGGCATCGCCCAGCTCGTCCAGCGACGCTCGCAGCGACGTCGGCGCCGATGGCCAGCGATCGAAGGCCGTGCCGCCCAACTCCGGGCCCTGGATCAGAGCCAGCCACCACTGCCGCCACAGCTTCGGATCGATCTTCGCAACAACCCGGGGCACCGGGTCGAGTAGGCGTTTCGGCAGACTCGGGTCATTGGGCAGCACCTTCGCCGCCTGTCGAACCCACAGCGCCGCGTGCAACATCACCGGCGTACCGCTGAAATTCACCGACCATTGGTCAATACTCACGTGCCGTCTCCCCCCAAAGCTGGTCACGCTGTCCTATGAGGAGTAACGAAACTCGCTTTCGGCGCGCGGAGCAATAGGCCACCGCATTACTACTATCGGCGGATGGCTGCGAGCCGCGGGGCCAGGAGCATCGAAGCGCTGATCCGCGGGGACAGCGCCGTCAGTCGCGGTGCTTGCCCACCCGGGAGTTCCATCGCGAGAAGCCGGCCGCCTGGGCCTCGTCCTCGGTGTGGAACCACTCTTCGGCGATCGTGCGGGCGTACCAGGGGCTGTCCGGAGTGTGGTACAGCATTGAGCCACGGTTGCCCTTGATTAATTCCTCACCGGGCTCGGCCGGGACCGACGCTGCCGTGCTCGCGTCCTCGGGCGGCGTGGATGGGGCCGCGGGGCTCGGGGCACCGGCCGGGCGCCCGGCGGTCCCGAAAAGTGCGGCGGAGGCAGCACTGGCGGCAGCTCCGGCACCGAGCGCGGCGGCGAACTCGTCGTCCACGTCCAGGACCCGGCTGCCCGCGGGCGGCCAGGCGCTGGAGTAACGCAGCGGGCCGGGATAGGGTCCGGGGTCGCCACGGTCGAACGCGGCCGCCCACCACGACGAGGTCGGTGGCTCGGTGGTGGCTCCGGCAGCGACCTGCCGCTCCAGCGGTTCGGACGGCTCGGTGGAGGTCGCCTCGGTGGAGGTCGGCTCGGGTGACGTGGACGGCTCGGCCGGCTGGTCGGCGGCGTCCGCATTCGCGGCCGACTCGACCTCGGCCGGAGCGGGAGTATCCGCAGGAGCGGTGACGTCGGTCCCTGCGGCGCCGTCCGCCTCCGCAGTGGCGTCGGCTTCGGCGGCGACCTCAACGGACTCCGATGCGGTCGACTCCTGCCCAGTCGGCGGTTCGTCGGCCGGTGCCACCGACGCCTCGGGGACTGCAGTGCCGGCCCGGATCTGCCACTCCGGACCGGTCTCGGTCGGCAACGGGTCAGCCGGTGCATCGACGACGCCCGGAATGATGCCCCCCATCACCAGCCGATGCGGAACCGGCTTGGCCACCCGTCGGGTAGCCCTGCCGGCCATCCGCAGGTAGGTCAGCCCGGCGCCGAGAACGAAAGCGAGTAGCGCGAACCAGAGATTGCCGGTCATTGCCGCTCCCCCGGCTCCCGTGGCTCGTCGATGTCGGCGAAGGCCTCGTCGGCGCTGCATGCGGGCCAGAGTCTGCGCAGCACCAGCCACATCAGCCCCGAACCGAGGCCGAAGGCGACCAGGTAAGTCGCGAAGTCGATCAAGAAGCCCATCTGTGCCTGCCTACCCGACGCTGATCTCGGCGCGGCGATTGGCCGCCTGGCCGGCCTTGGTGGAGTTGTCTGCGATCAGCTTGCTGCCGCTGCGCCCCTTGGCGGTGATCGGATTGACGACGCCCAGGCTGCGCAGCACCTTCTTCACCGCGTCGGCGCGCTGCTGGGAGACCTTCTTGTTGCCCTCAGGGGTGCCCAGCCCGTCGGTGTAGCCGTAGACGGTCACCGCCGGTTTGGGGCAGGCAGCCAGCAACTGCGCCGCGGCCCGGACAGCCTTGGTACCACTACTGGTCAGGGCGCTCTTCTTGTTGCCGAAGGTGATCTGGCCCGTGCCGGCCACCGCCTTCATCTGGTCGGCCAGGGTCGCACAGTCCACCGGGGCGCCGCCGCCGGCGACCAGCTCGCTGCGCACACCGGCGGCCGGGTAGGCCAGCGAAACGGCATGCTCAGCGGCCGCGACCGCCTGCTCGGAGGGCGCAGTACCACTCAGCGTGACGGTGGCACCGTCGTAGCGGACCGACAGATCCGGGACGAGCACGAACGCCCCGCCCAGGGCAGTCGCCGCTTCGGCGCTGAGCCCGGCGGAGCCGTCCGCGATGCTGGTCTGGTCGGCCACCTTCAGTCCGGCGCCGAGCCCGGCCCGCAAGGCCTGGATCGCAGTCTGCTGGGCGGCCTGGCTGGCGAAGGTGCCGGTGACAGTGACGGTGTCGCCGACCCGGACCATAGCGACCGGAACGATGGCTGCCGGGCTGCCGGTGGCCGAGCCGGACGGGCTGGCTGCCATGGACGGGCTGGCTGGCATCGTCACGTTTTCGGTGGAGACGGGAGCAGCACCGGCGTGGGGCACCGCACCGATCCCGGAGAAAGAACTGACCAGGGCCAGCAGGAGCGGTACCAGCACCAATGCCGCCCACCACCAGCCACCCAGCGGACGCCGGTACCGGCGAGTGACGTCGTGCCAGGCGAGGATGTCTGAGGTGCGCAGCGGCGCAGCGGCAGCAGCCGAGGCAGGGCTGACCGCGCGCTCCGGGGCGTCCATCGTCTCCTCCTGGCAGTGAGCCCTCATCTGCTTTTGTCAGAACCATAGCCCGAGCCCGTGTGAAACCGGCCGCAAACTTCCGACCGTAACCAAAGCCATCTTCGACCCGCGCTGAATTCTGGCCGATCGGGCCGGGCCGCGAGCCATGGCTTAGCCCATGCGGCTCCGCAGCTGCGGCCCAGGCCTCCCGCCGGCGCCCGCCCTGGTCTGCGGACGGGGCGCTCCGTTGGGGCCGGCCACACCCGGTGTGGTGGTCGTGCTGTTCGCCGTCCTGAATGCGGGCCCACTGGGCAACCTCCGCGTCAGCTGCGATCGGCTGTGTCAGACTGGCGGGTATGCGTCCGCTGGTCCAGTCACAGAAGCTCAAGAACGTCCGCTATGACGTGCGAGGCCCGATTCTGGCAGAGGCACAGCGGCTGGAGGCTGCCGGCCATCGGATCCTGAAGCTGAACATCGGCAATACCGGGCCGTTCGGCTTCACTGCGCCGGACGCGATCGTGGCCGACATGGTGCATAACCTCGAGGGCTCGCAGGGCTACTCCGACGCTCGCGGCATCTACTCCGCTCGCACCGCGGTCGCCCAGTACTACCAGCATGAGGGACTGACCGAGACCAGCGTCAACGACATCATCTTGGGTAATGGCGTCTCCGAGCTGATCACGATGACTCTGCAGGCCTTCCTGGACAATGGCAACGAGGTGCTCATTCCGGCGCCGGACTATCCGCTGTGGACGGCTGCCGTCTCGCTGTCCGGCGGCACCCCGGTGCACTACCGCTGCGACGAGACCAACGGCTGGAACCCCGATCTGGAAGACATCGAGTCGAAGATCACGGCGAACACCCACGGCCTGGTGGTCATCAACCCGAACAATCCCACCGGCGCGGTGTACAGCAAGGAAGTGCTGCAGGGCCTGGTCGATCTGGCGATCAAGTATCAGCTGACCATCTTCGCCGACGAGATCTACGAGAAGATCCTGTTCGACGGCGCCGTGCACCACCATGTCGCAGCACTGGCCGGAAATGACGCGATCGTGCTCACCTTCTCCGGACTGTCCAAGTCTCATCGGGTCTGTGGCTATCGGGCCGGCTGGGTGATGATCTCCGGACCCAAGGAGGTGGCCGCCGACTATCTGGAGGGCCTGCACCTGCTGGCCAACATGCGGATGTGTGCGAATGTCCCGGCGCAACACGCGATTCAGACCGCGCTGGGCGGCTACCAGTCGATCACCGAGCTGATCGTCCCCGGTGGACGCTTCTACGATCAGGTGAAACTGGCCTCGTCCCTGCTGAACGAGATTCCCGGAGTGAGCTGTGTGGAGCCGCGCGGCGCGCTGTACTGCTTCCCACGGCTGGACCCGCAGCGCTACCCGATCGACGACGACGAGGCTTTCGTGATCGATCTGCTGCACGCCAAGAAGATCCTGGTCACTCACGGCACCGGTTTCAACTGGTTCGATCCCGACCACTTCCGGCTGGTCGCGCTGCCCGAGGCCGAGGTGCTCACCGAGGCCATCGGCCGGATCGCCGAGTACCTGGAAACCATCCGCCGCGACTGACGCCGGACGGTTCCATTACCGTCCACTCTGCTCAGCGCCAACTCCCGGGGACGGTTCCAATACCGTCCACGATTCGCTGAGCGTCTCTGCCTGGGTGGGGGCGTTCGGCGGCAGTGCTGTTATCGCCGGGTCGGGGCGACCATTCTCGAACATGGTGGCCGGGTTCGGCGGCTGGGTGCTGTCGGGTGGGGTTCGGGTCTTCCTTTAGGTTCTTCGAACGGTCCCCCCGATCCGGCTCTGTTGGTGGGGACGGTTCCAATACCGTCCAGCCGCAGAAAAGGGGACTGTCCCCTTTTCTGCGGCGGAAGGCAGCCGACGAAGACACGAGCGTGCCGACACCCCCTAGGTGCCGGCACGCCGATGAGGCGAACCCTTCGGTCGGCTCACGCGCCCCCCCGAGCGCGTCCGACCGCTGGAATCTACAGAGTCGCCTCAATCCTTACTTTCGCTCCAGCAGGAGCGTAGGGAACCTTGTTGCCTTCTACTGGCACACCGTCGACGACCAGCGTGGCCCGCGAGCCGCGGCGACCGGAGTTGGTCACGCTGATCTCGTAGGTCGCGCCGCGCAAACGGCGGGTCACCGTGAAGCTGGGCAGGTCCGGCCCCAACTGCGGGTCGATCACCAGCGCATCGTAATCCGGACGGACCCCCAAGAGATACTGGCTCGCCGCTACGAAATTCCACGCGGCCGTCCCGGTGAGCCACGAATTCTTGGCCTCGCCGGCGCGAACGGCTTCCTTTCCCGCGATCATTTGGGCATACGCATACGGCTCAAGCTTGTGGATGTCGCTGATCTCCTCGCGGTAGGCCGGCGCGATCCTCTTGTAGTACTCGAAGGCGTAATCGCCACGGCCGACCATGGTCTCGGCGATGACCACCCACGGGTTGTTGTGGCAGAAGATGCCGCCGTTCTCCTTGTAGCCCGGCGGATAGGTGGACACCTCGCCCAACTCGATCCGGTAGCTGCGATAGGCCGGGTACTGCAGCACGAGTCCGTGCGGCGTACCGAGGAGCTCCCGCACCGAGTCCAGCGCCTTGATCGCCGGGGACGCACTGTCATCGGGCCCGTCGCCGATTCCGACACCGGCCATCACCGCGAAGCCCTGCGGCTCGATCCAGATCCGGCCTTCGGTGTCGGCGGCCGTGCCGACCGGGTTGCCGAAGAAGTCGTAGGCCCGACGGAACCAGTCGCCATCCCAGCCGTGCTCGAGGATGACCGTCCGCATCGCCTCGACCTTTGCCCGGGCGTCCGTGGCAACATCGGCAAGCCCGCGACGCTGCGCCATCTCGGCGAAGTCGGCTCCGTAGAGAATGAACTGCGCCGCGATGAACACCGACTCGGCCACCCCGCCCGCCTTGTTCTCGGTGGTCTGGAAGGACTCACCGGGCTCACTGGAGAAGCAGTTCAGGTTCAGGCAATCGTTCCAGTCGGCCCGTCCGATCAGCGGCAGGCCGTGCGGGCCGAGGTTGTTAGTGGTGAAGTCGAACGAGCGGACCAGATGCTCCCACAGCGGCGCTTCGGTGCCCGGCTGGTTGTCGAAGGGCGCCTGCGCGTCGAGGATCGAGAGGTCGCCGGTCTCCTTCAGATAGCCGGCCACACCGGCGATCAGCCACAGCGGATCGTCGTTGAAGCCCGAACCGATGTCGTTGTTCCCGCGCTTGGTGAGCGGCTGGTACTGGTGATAGGCGCTGCCATCGGGCAGCTGAGTAGCGGCGATGTCGAGAATCCGCTCGCGAGCCCGATCCGGGACCAGATGGACGAAGCCGAGCAGATCCTGGTTGGAGTCGCGGAACCCCATCCCGCGCCCGATCCCCGTCTCGAAGTACGAGGCCGAGCGCGACATGTTGAAGGTGACCATGCACTGGTACTGGTTCCAGACATTGACCATCCGGTCCAGCTTCTCGTCGCTGGAGTTCACCGTGAAGGTGCCCAGCAGCTCCGACCAGTAGCTGCGCAGAGTCTCGACAGCGGCGTCCACCGCAGCCGGAGTGGCGAACCGGGCCAACAGCTCGTGGGCGCCGGCCTTGTTGACCACCTGCTTGGCGTCATCGGCCCACTTGGCCTCGACGTCGTTCTCCAGGTAGCCGAGCACGTACACCAGCGCATGGCTCTCACCGGGGGCCAGCTCGACGACATTGCCGTGCGAGCCGATCGGGTACCAGCCGGACGCCACCGAGTCGGCGGACACTCCGCGACGCGGCACCGCGGCCTCGTCGAAGCCGGCGAAGGGGCCACCGAGGAAGGTCTCTCGGTCGGTGTCGTAGCCGGCCGCCTGCTCGTTGACCGCGAAGACGGCGTAGTGGTTGCGCCGCTCCCGGTACTCGGTGCGGTGGTAGATGGCCGTCCCGCCGGACGGGCTGAGCGGCTCGATCTCGACCTCGCCGATCGACAGGTTGCGCTGATAGTTGGTCTGGTCGTCGTTGGCGTTCCACAGCGCGAATTCGACGAAGGAGAACAGCTTGACCTGCTTGGCCGCGGCCGAAGTGTTGGTCAGGACGACCTTGTGCACCTCGGCGTTCTCGCCCAGCGGCACCAGATAGGTGGTCTCCACCCGCAGCCCGCCGCGCTCGCCGGTGATCTTGGAGTAGCCCAGGCCGTGCCGGGCCTCGAAGTGGCTGAGCTCGGCCTTGACCGGCAGCCAGGTCGGCGTCCAGACGTCCCCGCCGTCATTGACGAACAGGTAGCGTCCGCCGGCATCGGTGGGGACGTTGTTGTAGCGGTAGCGGGTCAGCCGCCGCATCCGCGCATCGCGGTAGAACGAATAACCACCGCCCAGGTGCGAGAGCAGCGAGAAGAACTGCTCAGAGCCCAGGTAGTTGATCCACGGATAGGGCGTGTGCGGGGTGTTGATGACGTACTCGCGGGCAGCGTCGTCGAAGTGGCCGTACTGCAATGTCTGCCTCCGTCAAGGGCGTCCGGCGGTGGACGCGTCACGTTGATGAGCCGCTGCGAGCAGCGAATGAAAACGCTCTCAGGCAGATTAGTGACTGAGCCCGCTGCCGGTCAAGGTGACCTCCAGCCAACTGTCCACAGGCTTGTATCCTTGTGTATCCGGGAATATCCAGCCCGATACACTCGCTGAGGCAAGCGACCAGCACTCTCAGCCACACCCGAAGGACCCTCATGCCCGACCACAGCACTCGCACCTACGAGTCGATCCTGGAACTGCTTCCCGACGAGCAGAACCCGACTCCGCTGGTCCGGCTGCGGCACACCGGATTCCAGCACGCCAAGCTCTACGCCAAGCTGGAGTGGTACAACCCGTTCGGCGCCGTGAAGGATCGGGTTGCGGCCAACCTTGTCCGTGACGCCGAGGAGCGTGGTGAGAGCCTGGAGAACCTGGTCGAGCCAACCTCCGGCAACACCGGAATCGGCTTGGCCCTGGTCGCCAACGCCCGTGGCTACGGCTTCTCGGCCACCCTGTCGACGGCCATCCCGACCGAGAAGCGGGCCGCGCTGCGCCTGTTCGGCACCGATCTGGTCGAGCTGGACGACGACCTGTGCCCGATGCCCGGCCAGCCCGAGGGTGCGATGGCCAAGGCGACCGAATTGGCCGAACGTCCGGGCTGGACGCAGCTGAATCAGTACGCCAATCCGGCCAATCCGGACGCTCACTACCGCACCACCGGACCGGAGATCTGGCGCCAGACCGGCGGCGCGATCACCCACTTCGTGGCTGCGCTCGGCACCTGCGGCACCATCACCGGCACCGGGCGCTACCTCAAGGAGCACAACCCCGAAGTGACGGTGATCGGAGTGCACCCCACCGAGGGCCACGACATTCCGGGCGTCCGCAGCCGGCGAGCACTGGCCGTCACCGAGTTCTTCACTCCCGAGGAGTACGACGCCGTTGTGGAGGTCTCCGACGACGACGCCTATGCGCAGGCGCGGCAGCTGCATCAGGTGGAGAGCATCATCGCCGGTCCGAGTGCCGGCCTGGCCCTGGCCGGCGCGCTCCAGGCCGTCCCCGACGAACCGGGCGTGGTCGCCGTGGTGATCTTCGCCGACAACGCCTACAAGTACCTGTCGTCGTTCCGCCGGCATCTGCCCGACCTGTTCCCGCTGGAGCCGGCCGCTCCGGCAGCAGCGCCGAGCAACCCGTTCGCGCAGCATCTGGACGCGGCCTTCCGACTGGCCCAGGCCGGACCGGACGTGATCGACGCCCCGACAGCTGCCGCTCTGCAGGCCGCGGGAGTGACGATCCTGGACGTCCGCAACCCCGACGAGGTGGCCCGGGTGAGCATCCCGGGCGCGGTGGCCTTGCCGCTACCGCAGCTCTCGGCGGGCAGCCTGGACGGGTTGCCGTCCGAGGTATCCGCGCCGGTGGTGACGGTGTGCGCTGCCGGCGTCCGCTCGCTGTACGCGCTGCTGCTGCTCAAGGCGCAGGGCTACCAGAACGTGAAGAGCGTGGCCGGTGGCGTCGGTGCCTGGGTCGCGGCGGGCCTGCCCACCTCCTGAGCGGGCCGGAGAATCTCCCGAGACACGCCCGGCCCGGGGCCCGGACTCGAAGACCGGACGCCCCTGGTTTGCGCCCCTCATTCTTGGTTCGCGCGCCGAGGGACGGCGCGACGGAGATCCGGGGCGTGGCGCAGAGACGTGGACGGGCTAGCTGACCGCGTCCAAGGCGGCGGCCAAGTCGGCGATCAGGTCGTCGGCATCCTCCAGGCCGACCGACAGCCGCAGGTGGCCGTAACGCCGGAACGGCTCGGGATAGTGCTCGGTGCCACCGCGTCCGGACGGCCCGGAGTGCACGATCAGCGACTCGTCGTGGCCCAGTGACACCGCCGAGGTGATCACTCGCAGCTCCCGGACGAACCGGTTCTGCAACTCGGAGTCGCCATCCAGGGCGAAGGCCATCATCGCGCCGAAGCCGCGTCCGCCGAACTGCCGGACGGCCAGCTCGTGCTCGGCGTGCGAAGCCAACCCGGGATAGGCGACGAACGCGACCCGGGGGTCGGCCGCAAGGAACTCGGCCACCCGCTGCGCGCTCGCCTGGTGTCGAGCCAGTCGCAGCGGCAGCGTCACCGAGCCGCGCATGATCAGCCACGCGTTGAACGGCGAGATCACCGCGCCGAGATCGGTCAGCGCGTCCGTCCGCACCTCGGTGACCAGGTCGGACGCTCCGATGACGGCCCCGCCCATGGCATCCCCGTGGCCGTTGATGTACTTGGTCAGCGAGTGGATCACCAGGTCGGCGCCGTCGGCCAGCGGCCGGTACAGCGGCGGCGGCGTGAACGTGTTGTCGACCACCAGCAGAGCACCCCCGGCGTGGGCGATCTCGGCCAGCGCAGCGATGTCAGCCACCTTGGTGGTCGGGTTGGCGATGGTCTCGGTGTGAACCAGCTTGGTGTTCGGACGCATCGCGGCCCGCACCTGCGCCAGGTCGGAGACGTCGACGAAGGTCGCCTCGATCTGGTAGCGCTCGGCGAGCAGTTCGGTGAACAGCCGCCAGACCGCCTCATAGACGACATCGGAGACGACGACATGATCGCCGGTCCTCAGCCGGGAGAAGAAGACCGCGTGCAGCGCGGCCACTCCCGAGGCGAAGGTGATGGCGGCGCCCCCGCCTTCGAGGGCGGCGAGCTTGGTCTCCAAGGCGAGCTGGTTGGCGCCGGTGGTGCGGGTGTAGACCAGCGCGCCGGGGTTCGACCAGTCCAGCTCCTCGGGATCGGGCGGCAGCAGGTAGGAGTTCGCCATCACCAGCGGACGGCGCAGCGCACCCGTGCCCGGATCCGGCTCGTTGCCCCCGTGCACAGCCCAGGTCCCCTCACCGACGGTTGCCGGATCGTGCTTGTCCGGTCGCCCGTGGTCCATCTGATCTCCTCGCCACTCGCAGCCTGTCCTCAACAAGCCTGTCATGGCTGGACGCCTCCGAGACCGCGACCCACACCGCAGCTAGGGTGGTCGCCGGTGATGGATCCCACCAGGGCTCGCCCGAACCGCCGTCCGGCTGATGGTTCCTGTGCGTCTTCGCGGGCGTGCTGCGCCCGGACAGGAGGTCGACATGTCGCCTCGCCAGGTGCCTCAACCGAGCCCTGAGCGGATGATCCCGCTGCCCGGCCATCCGCTGGTGGTCGGCGTCGTCCCCGGCCAGCCCGAGTTGGTGGCGCTCACCGCCGCCGCCTGGTCGAATGCCCTCGGCGGAGTCGGGATCCACTTCGGTTACTCCGACCCGTCCCGGATCGTCGACGAGGAGTTCGCCGACGGTTCGGTGCGGCATTCCGGACTCGACCCCGACCAGGCCGACGACTCCTGGGAGCAGCGGGAGACCCAGATCCGCAACTACCTGGCTGAGGTGCTCGCCGACCACGCCGGCCCGTGGGAGTTCCACTACCTGGCCGGACGCGCCGACCGCGCGCTGACCCACCTGGCCCGGGCGGTCGATGCCTCGACGATCATGGTGGGCGCCAAGCATCCCGGAGCAACCGAACGGGTCCGCGAGTTCATGGCCGGCTCGGTTGCGCTCCGGCTATCGCGGCACCAGCACCGTCCAGTGGTCATCGTGCCGCTGGCTGTTGTCGACTGGAAGGCACCGACGCAGTGGTAGAAGCGGCCCCCGAAAGCCACACAATCCCCGGGCTTCGCCTGGTGCACCTCCCGGTGCGACCGGCGTGGCTCGGGGTGATTCTGCTGGGTGGGACGGCTGGGACCGCCGTCCGGGCGGCGCTGGAGTCAGCTTTCGCCCCCGTTCCTGGCCAGTGGCCGTGGACGACCTTCTGGATCAACCTCGGCGGCGCCTTTCTGCTCGGCGTGCTGCTCGAGGGCCTGGCGATCAGCGGACGCGACCACGGCTGGCGGCGTGGGCTACGGCTCGGCCTGGGCACCGGCATGCTCGGCGGCTTCACCACCTATTCGTCGTTCGCCGTGGAGTCGTTCGGCCTGATCGGCTCGTCATCCTGGCTGATCGGGCTCGGCTACGCGGTCGGCAGCGTACTGCTCGGGGTGGCCGCGGCCTTCGGCGGAGTGCGGGCGGTGCGACTGCCCGTCCGCTGGCTGCGAAGGGGACGGCGATGATCGGGCTGCTGGTGGCGCTGGCCGGAGGGTTCGGCGCGGTGATCCGGTTCATCGTGGACGCCCAGTTCGGCCATTGGGCACCCCGCGGACGGCTGCTGGCCGGCACCGCGGTGATCAACATCACCGGCTCGTTCGCTCTCGGACTGCTGGTGGGGGTCTGGACGTTCCACGGCGGCGATCCGGAGATCCGGCAACTGATCGGCACCGGCTTCCTCGGCGGCTACACGACCTTCTCGACCGCAGCGGTCGAGGCGGTCCGACTGGGCCGGGCACAGCGCTGGCTTGCTTTTGTCGTCAGTACCGCCGGCATGCTGGTGCTCAGCGTCGCCGGCGCCGCCCTCGGTTTCTGGCTCGGCGCACTCTAGCCGCGACGAGAGCCCCTTCCGCGCCGAGGATCTGGCGCTGAACAGAGGCGAACGGCAACACGCAGAAGCACCCCGGCGGGCTAGTTTGCGGTGTCGCTGACCTCGGGTTCGGCAGCCACCATGGGACGGACGGCGTCACGGTCGGACGAGTTGGCCAGCGCGGCCACGACCACACCGATCGCACACAGCAGCAGACCCATCAGTTCCACGCCGAGCCAGCCGCTGCCGGCCCACAAACTGGTAGCGAGCGCGCCGGCCAGGGTGCTGCCGGTGTAGAAGGCGAGCAGGTACGCCCCGGACGCCTGCGCAGTGCCACGTCCGCGCCGCCGGGCCCTGTCGACCACCCACCCGCTGAGCAGCGAATGCAGGCCGAGGAACACGAAAGTGACCGCACCCAAGCCGACGAACATCGCGACCAGCGAGGGCAGCGAGATCGCCACCACGGCCACTCCGAGCGCAACGAAGGTGATCACCGCGGCCAGGCCACGTCCGGTGCGGTCGGCGAGCCGGCGGGCGATGCCGGGGGCCGCGATCCCGACCGGGTAGGCCAGATAGAGCAGCGAAGCGCCCACTCCGAGGGAGAAGGGCGGCGCCTGCAGCCGGAAGCCGATGGCGTTGTAGACGCCGACGAAGGTGCCGTTGGCCACGAACGCGGCCACGCACAGCAGCGCCACCACCGGATCGCGCGGCGCGCTGATCACACCCAACAGCACCTCACGGGTGCTGGGCCGGTGCGGCTCGAAGCGACGCGACTTCGGCAGTAGGACGACCAGGGCCAGGCCCGCACTCAGCGTGATGCCGCTCATCACCAGGCTGGCCAGCGGCCAGCCACCCAGCTCGGCGAGTGGACCGGGCAAGAGACGTCCGACCGCTCCCCCGAGTGCGGTGCCGGCGATGTAGGCGGCATTCGTCCGCAGATGGTCGGCGGCCAACACCTCCTCGCGCAGGTAGGCCAAGGCAGCAACCGGGAAGCCGGCCAGGCTCAACCCGAGCAGCGCACGGACGATCACCAGCCCGTCCCAGGACGGAATCACGGCGCTGACGATGCCGATGACTCCCGAAGTGAGCAGTGACCAGCGCATCAGCGGGACGCGACCGATCCTGTCGGCCAACGGCCCCATGAGCAGCAATCCGAACGCCATGGTGAGGGTGGTTGCCGAGAGCGCATGTGCGGAGTCGGCCGTGCTCACCTGGTAGTGGCGGGACAGAAGTGGGAGCAGCGGCTGCACGTAGTACATCAGCGAGAAGTTGGCCAGGCCGCCGGCCATCAGGCCGAGCACCAGCCGTCGATGTCCGGGCGTCCCGGCCGGATGACCAGCCCAGACCGTCGCACTCACGTGATTCACCTTGCCACTGCTGGACGCCGAGGCCCTACCGCGTCCGTTCTCGCCGAGCACCTCCGCCTAGGTCGCGGCGCTCGGCGAACAAGAGAGCCCGGTCGGGGAGACCGTTCGAAGAACCTCAAGGGAGAACCCTCACTCCACCCGACCGCACCCGAACGCAGACCCAACCACCATGTTCGAGAATGGTCTCCCCGACCTGGCGACCGAGATCCCGCCACCGAACGCCTCCCCCAGATCGTGGTACTCGGACGGGGGCGCTCAGCTGGCGCCGTAGGTGACCGGCAGGTAGTCGGGGTGGCGCTGGATCCAGCCCTTGATGAACGGGCAGACCGGCAGCGCCTTGCGGGTCCCGCTGCCGTCGCGGAGCTGGTCGAGCGCGAACTGGGCCAGCGCCGAACCGACGCCGTTGCCTTCGAAGGCCGGGTCGACTTCGGTGTGGGTGAAGACCATCAGTTCGTCGGTCAGCTGGTACTCCGCGAAGCCGGCCAGTTTCCCGTCCAGGTGCGCCTCGAAGCGCTGCAGTTCGACGTTGTCGGTGATCACGGGGACGCTCATCGGGCCACCTCGTGCTCCACCATGGCCAGGGCGCCGGACGGGCAGCGTCCGACCACTGCGCGCAGTTGATCGGCCAGCTCGTCCGAGGTGGCCTCCCCTGGGTCGATCCACGGCTTGCGTCCGGTGTTGAAGACGACCGGCATCCCGCGGACGCACTCGGCGGCATGCTGGCAGATCGCCCCATCGAAGGAGACATCCACGATCGGCCCGAAGTAGGTCTTTCTGGCCACCTTCTCCACCTCCTGGTCGCTGGTGTCGAACATGGGCGATAACGCCGAAGCCGACGATTTCACTCCCACCTTGCTGAGCCTAGGGGCGGCAGATCCTGCCAGGCGGCCTGGGCGTCCATTTCTCACCACCGCGGTGCGGACGGTCCCGCCGATGCCGCGGGGACGAAACCGGAACCGTCCCCGCCGATGGCGCGGACGGTTCCGGCCGCCCCAGGAGCCGGCTTCTGCCTAGGTCAGGTCAGCGAGCTGGGCGATACCGGTCAGGGCAGCCACCGCAGCTCGGACGATCGGCACCGCGACCACCGCGCCGCTGCCTTCGCCCAGGCGCATCGACAGGTCGACCAATGGACGCAGCCCGAGCCGGTCCAGCGCCAGTGCCTGGCCGGGCTCGGTGGAGCGATGCCCGGCCCACAGCCAGGCCTTGGTGCCGGGCGCGTAATCCTCGGCCACCAGCGCTTCGGCGGCGGCGATGGCGCCGTCCACCAACACCGGGACGCCCCGACGCGCAGCCCCGCTGATGAAGCCCACGGCGGCGGCGAAGTCGGCGGCTCCGAGCGCAGCCAGCCGCTGCACCGGATCGTCCACCCGCTGGCCGGCCCGGGCCAGTGCGGCGTCGATCAGGGCGGTCTTGTGGGCCAAAGTGCCGTCATCGATCCCGGTGCCGCGTCCGGTGACCGCGGACGCGCTCAGCCCCAAAGTGGCGGCGATCAGCGCAGCCGAGATGGTGGTGTTGCCGATCCCCAGGTCGCCGGCGATCAGCAGCTGCGCACCGTCGGCGATCTGCTCGGCGGCGATCTGGTCACCGGCAGCCAGCGCCTGCTCGACCTCTTCGGTGCTCAGCGCGTCGGTCAGGTGGATCGCCCCGGACGAAGCGCGCACCTTGAACCGGGAGACCTCGGCGGGCAGATCCGGGAGATCGGTGGCCACGGCCACGTCGTAGACCGACACCCGGACACCATTGGCCGCAGCCAGCGCCGACACCCCGGCATGCCCCCCGGCGATGCCGTACACCATCGCCACCGTGATCGCCGAAGGGTAGGCCGACACCTGGTCGGCGGCGATCCCGTGGTCGCCGGCGAACACCACCACCCGCACGTCATCCAGCTGCCGCGGCGGACAGACCCCCTGGCAGGCGGCCACCCAGGCGCCAAGGCTCTCCAAGTCACCGAGGGCACCCAGCGGCTTGGCCTGGCCGTCGCTGAGCTGGCGGGCGGCAGCATAGGCGGCGTTGCTGGGCGCCTGGACGGGGGGCGTGCGGACGATCGGATTCATCGAGTTCTCCTTGTGTGATGGCTGATGTGAATGGCGGCCGGACGGGGGCGTCCGGCTGGTCGTGGGAGGATGCGCAGGTGGCAGGAATCCTGGTGGCGGGCACTTCGTCGGACGCAGGCAAGTCGCTGGTCGTGGCCGGGCTGTGCCGGGCGTTCGCCCGTCGCGGGCTGAGGGTGGCCCCGTTCAAAGCGCAGAACATGAGCAACAACTCGATGGTCTGCCCGGACGGCTCCGAGATCGGCCGCGCCCAGTATCTGCAGGCGCAGGCCGCCGGTGTCGAACCGTCCGCCGTGCTGAATCCGGTGCTGCTCAAGCCGGGCACCGATCGCCGGGCTTTCGTCGTGCTGCGCGGCCAGCCGGGCGGCGTCCTGGAGGCCGGCCAGTACGCGACCGGACGCACCCAGCTGGCCCAGGCCGCCTACGACTGTTACGCCGAACTCGAGGCCGGCTACGACCTGGTGATCGCCGAAGGGGCCGGCTCCCCGGCCGAGATCAACCTGCGCGCCGGCGACTATGTGAACTTCGGCCTGGCCCAGCGATTCGACCTGCCGGTGGTGCTGGTCGGAGACGTCGACCGAGGCGGCGTCCTGGCCTCGATCTTCGGCCACTGGGCGATCGTCGACGAGGCCGACCGGCGGCTGCTGGCCGGCTATCTGATCAACAAGTTCCGCGGCGACCAGTCGGTCCTCGATCCGGGTCTGGTCGAGCTGACCGCACGTACCGGGCTGCCTTGCTTCGGCGTGGTGCCGTGGCTGGAGCAGGTCTGGCTGGATTCCGAAGATGCGCTGGCCTTCGCCAAGTGGCCCCGTCAGCCCGGACGGGCCGGCAGCCTGCGAGTGGCGGCCATCCGGTTCCCGCGGATCTCGAATGCCACCGACCTGGACGCGCTGGCCGCCGAGCCGGGCCTGGACGTCTTCGTCACGGCGAACCCGTCCGAGGTGGCCACCGCCGATCTGGTGGTGCTGCCGGGCAGCCGCAGCACGCTGGCCGACCTGGACTGGCTGCGTCGCCTCGGTCTGGCCGACGCCCTGGTGGCGCGGGCGGCGGCCGGTGGCCCGATCCTGGGCATCTGCGGCGGCTACCAGATGCTCACCGAGCTGATCGACGACCCGATCGAGTCTGCGCGTGGCACCGAGCCGGGGCTCGGCCTGCTGCCGGCCCGGGTCCGGTTCAGCGCCGAGAAGCAGCTGGGCCGCCCGTCCGGAAGCTGGCAGGGTCACCCGGTGACCGGCTACGAGATTCACCACGGCGTGGTCGAACCCACCGGCGGCGAGGCTTTCCTGGACGGGGTGCGGGTCGGCAACACCTGGGGGACGATCTGGCACGGGGCGTTCGAGAACGACGATTTCCGCCGGGCCTGGCTGGCCGAGTTGGCCGCGACCGTCGGCTCGGACTGGCAGCCAGCCGCCGATCAGCCCGGCTATGCCGAGCGTCGCACGCAGATGCTCGATCACCTGGCCGACGCCCTGGAAGAGCACGCCGACCTGGACGCGCTGGCCGCCCTGGCGGGCCTGGCCGTCCGCTGAGCCCTCACCGGCCCCTCCACCGTCGCAAGCTGTGAGTTGGGCGGCGATGTCGCCGGATAACTCACAGCTTGCGGCTTGGGGCGATGGCGGCAATGGCGGCGACCAAGCTGTCCACCTCGGTGATCCCGGACGCAGCCAGCCCCATGGCGTCCGCGACTTGATGGACGATCGGGCGGCGCAGCCGGGCCGCGGCAACCAGCCCGGCGTCGGACAGCAGCGCGGAAGGCTCGCCGCAGTGCACCCGTCCGTCCACCAGCACGGCCACCGAATCGGCCCACCACAAGGCGAAATCGACCTCATGAGTGGCGATCACCACGGTGGTGTCGGCGGCCAGCAGAGCGTCCAGTGCGGCCACCATCTCCTCGACCCCCTGCGGGTCGAGGCCGGCGGTCGGCTCGTCCAGCAGCAGCACGCACGGCTCCATGGCCAGCGCCCCAGCGATGGCCACCCGCTTGCGCTGCCCGAAGGACAACTCATGGATCGGCCGTTCGGCCAGCTCCTCGATGGAGAGCACAGCCAGAGCCCGCTCGACCCGGGCCCGCACCTCGGCCTCGGCCAGCCCGAGGTTGAGCGGCCCGAAAGAGACATCGCGGAAGACGTCGGCGGCGAAGAGCTGATCGTCGGGGTTCTGGGCGACCAGCTGGACCACCTGACGGTGGGCCGTCAGATGGGCCCGCGAGTAGTCGAGGGCGACCCCGTCCACCTCAACCTGGCCCGCACTGGGCCGCACCGCCCCGGACAGCACGCGGAGCAAGGTGGTCTTGCCCGAGCCGTTGGCGCCGAGCAGGGCCAGCCGTCCGCCGCGAGGGACGCTCAGTTCGGCGTCGGCCAGCACCGTCCGCGCCGCGAAGCGGACGCGCAGGCCGTGGGCCGACAACTGTCGATGGCTCATCGCCACACCGTCCAAGCAAGTGAGCCGGCGGCCAGCGCCAGCAGGCAACAGATGCTCGCTGCCAGAAAGGCCGCCGATCGGTGGCGGTGTGGCTGGAGGGTACGCAGCGAGTCGGTGTAGCCGCGTCCGGCCAGCCCGTCCTCGAGTCGACGGGCGCGCTCCCAGGAACGCAGGAACAGCATCGACACCCCCATCGAGGCCGACCGCATTGCCGCGGTCCGGTTCGCGTAGCCCAGCCGGGCCTGTTGCGCCTGATGGATCGCTCCGGCGCTGGCCAGCAATCCGAAGCTGAGCCGGTAGATCAGAGAGGCGATCTCGATCAGCGGGTCCGGCACCCGAGCCTGGCGCAGGCTGGCAAGCAGGTCGATCATCGGGGTCGAGCAGGCCAAGGTGAACATGGCCAAGGTTGCCGCGACCGCCCGGACGGCCAGCTGCGCGGCCGACCAGAGCCCGGCCTCGGTCACCTGCACCCGCGGCCCGGCGTCCCAGCTGACGCTGACCGCGACGGTGGCCACCCCGATCAGGATCGAGACCAGCGGCAGCCAGCCCAGCCGCCCCAGCCGCGCCCAACCCACTCGGATCGGGCCCAGCAGAAGCAGCAGGCTGACCAGCGCGACCATGGCCGCGCCCGGCAGCGGCGGAAGGGTGATCGCCAGGGCCAGCAGCCCCAGCGAGAGGACGCCCTTGTCTCGGACCGAACGCACCCGCCAGGGGCTGGACCACGCGGCGTGGTCCAGCGCCAGTCCGTGCGCCACTAGGAGGTGGGTTCGATCGTGACCGCGGCGGCCGGGGTCTGCTCACGACGACGGCGACCCCACAGGCCGCCGATGGCGAACCCCAGCACCGTCCCGCCGATTGCAGCCTGCAGCGCGAACAGTCCGGATTCGACCTCGCCGGATTCAGGCTGGAAGAACGGCTCGAACCACGGCTGGTAGTCGGGGTTCGCCTCCTGAATGGTGCTGGTGGCGACCGAGTCGGTGCCGGCGAACCGCTCGTCCGGGTTGGTGTGCAGCCCGCCGACGACAAAGCTGATTCCGAAGATGATCACCAAGGCGGCGACCAGAGCGATGGTGGTCCAGGTCTTCTTGCTCATCTCAGGCCACCGCTTCCTTCGCCGCGGTGCCGAACACGCCCAGGCGCCGCAACTCCGGCGCGGCCACGTCGGTCAGCAGCCGGAAGACCAGCACTCCGAGGATTCCCTCGGCGATCGCCAGCGGGATCTGCGAGATCGCGAAGACGCCCATGAACTTGGCCACTGAGCCGGCCAACCCGGATACCGGATCGGGGAAGGCCAGCCCGAGCTGCACGCTGGTGACCAGGTAGGTGGACAGGTCAGCGAAGGCCAAGGCCAGGAAGACCCCGACATTGCGGTGCCAGCCCAGCCGGTTCGACAGCTTCCAGAACCAATAGCCGACCCAGGGCCCGGCAATGCCCATGCTGAACACATTCGCGCCCAGCGTGGTGATCCCACCGTGGGCCAGCAGCAACGCCTGGAAGATCAACACGATGGTGGACAAGAAGGCCATCACCGGCGGACGGAACAGCACCGCCCCCAGGCCGGTGCCGGTCGGGTGCGAGGAACTGCCCGTGACTGAAGGCAGCTTGATTGAGGACAGGACGAAAGTGAAGGCACCGGCGGCGGCCAGCAGCAGCCGGGATTCCGGGTGCTCTTTGGCTTCGGCGATGACTTTGCGGGCCCCGTGAATTACGAACGGGGCGGAGACTGCGTACCAAGCGACGCAGTGAACAACGGGTAGGAATCCCTCGGCGATATGCATCAGCGAGTTCCCTTTCTAGGTGACGTGGCCTAAGGAACGTTCCGTCCACGCGCGTATCTGACTCCCCCATCGCTGAGGTCACAGTGGCCCGACCGTCCCGGATTCGCACCGGGTTCCGTTCGTGGACGACTTCTGCATCCTGGCACAGATCGCGGCACCTACGCACGATTGCGCACTTCTGAGACGTCGAACGGCCGAGCCGTCACTGCGGCAATGACGCACGCAGCGCTGCCGCCGGCCACCCTCGGTTGTCGGCGACGTCTCCCCTCGTCAGGACTTGATTGCAGCCCAGCTGGTCACGGTGCGCAGCGGACGAAAGCCGGTGAACCGACCGATCGGCTCGGCCAGCTCGACCCCGATCCGGGCCAGTTCGCCACCGTGTGCGCGGTAGGCCTGGGCCAGCACCGCCTCGGTCTCGGCGGTGACCCCGTGGGCGACCAGGCGTCCACCGGATGCCAGCCGCTGCCAGCAGTGGTCGAGAGTCTCGGCGGTCACTCCGCCGCCGACGAAGATCGCGGACGGCTGGTCAAGGTCAGCCAGGTCGGCGTCGATCGCGGCCACCCTGACGTCCACCTGCCCGGCCACGCCGAGCCGGACGGCGTTGGTGCCGATCCGCTGGGCCCGCTCGGCGTCTCGTTCGACGGCGATGGCCCGGTTGGCCGGGTGCAGCCGGCACCACTCGATGCTGATCGAGCCAGTGCCGGCGCCGAGATCCCAGAGCAATTCGCCGGCTCGCGGAGCGAGCATGGCCAGGGCATAGGCGCGCACCGCGCGTTTGGTGAGCAGACCATCGGTGGCGAACTCCTCGTCGGGGAGCCCGGCACTGAGCGGACCCGAGCTGAGCGGGCTGGGGTCGGCGGGCGGGACGTCCATGGCGAGCACCCTAACCCCGATGCGGCACAATCAAGGGCCATGAGCACCCCTCCCGAGCGTCCCGATGCCGTCCGGTGAGCCGGCCGCGGTGCCGTCCGACGGGCTGACCACCCGGCAGCGGCGACTGCGTCCGGCGTTGATCGTGAACACCGGCGACGGCAAGGGCAAGACCACGGCGGCCATGGGGCTGGCCCTGCGCGGCTGGCATCAGGGCTGGTCAATCGGGGTTTTCCAGTTCATCAAGTCCGGAAGATGGGTCAGCGGGGAGCGGGTGGCGCTGGAGGCCCTCGGCGCCGAGCACTCCCGTACCGGGGTCGGCGGCGAGGTGGCCTGGTTCGCCAGCGGAGCCGGACGCAGCTGGGTGCGCAAGGCAGAGGATCGCGACGAGCAGGCCGAGGCCGCCCGGCAATCCTGGGCCGAAGTCTCCGCTCGGCTGGCCGCCGAGCGCCACCAGCTCTACCTGCTGGACGAGTTCACCTACCCGCTGACCTGGGGCTGGCTGGATCTGGCCGAGGTGGTGGCCACGCTGCGGGATCGTCCGGGCGCTCAGCATGTGGTGATCACCGGGCGCAATGCGCCGGCCGAGCTGTGCGAGCTCGCCACCACGGTGACCGAAATGACCAAACGCAAGCACCCGTTCGACTCCGGCCAGAAGGGGCAGGCGGGGATCGAATGGTGAGCATTCCGCGGCTGGTGATCGCCGCAGCCAACTCCTCGGCCGGCAAGACCACCATCGCCACCGGTCTGATGGCCGCGCTTCGGGCAACCGGGGTGGAGGTGGCCGGGTTCAAGGTGGGCCCGGACTTCATCGACCCCGGCTATCACGGTCTGGCCACCGGGCGTCCCGGACGCAATCTCGACCCGGTGCTGACCAGCGAGGAGCTGGTGCCCCGGCTGTTCGTCCACGGCGCACTGACTCCACGTCCGGCCGAGATTGCCCTTGTCGAAGGGGTAATGGGGCTGTTCGACGGGCAGCTGGGACGCGACGGCTTCGGCTCGACCGCCCATGTCGCGAAGCTGCTGGCCGCCCCGGTGCTGCTGGTGGTGGACGCGGCCGGTTCGTCGCGGACGGCGGCTGCCGCCGCGCTCGGCCTGGCCGCCTTCGACCCGGAGCTGCGGGTCGGTGGGGTGATTCTGAACCGGGTGGCCAGCCCCCGGCACGCCGCCGAGCTCACCGCGGTGTTCACCGCTGCTGGCTGGCCGGTGCTCGGTGCCGTTCCGCGCAGTGCGGCGATCAGTGCGCCGTCGCGGCATCTGGGATTGGTGCCGGCCGCCGAACGGGACGAGTCGGCGGCCACCATCGCCGCACTGGCCGCCCATCTGGCTGCCCACGTCGACCTGGACGCCGTGCGGACGCTGGCCGCCACGGCACCGGCGTTGGCCGTCGAACCGTGGCGCCCGGACGCGGTGGTGTCGCCGGTCCCCGGGCGTCCGCGGATCGCGGTGCTGGCCGGGCGCGCGTTCACCTTCCGCTATGCCGAAACCACAGAGTTGCTCACCGCCGCGGGTTGTGAGGTCGTGGAGGTGGATCCGCTGACGGCGGCTCGGCTGCCGGACGGCGTTGCCGGGCTGTACATCGGCGGTGGCTTCCCGGAGATGCATGCGGTCGAGCTGAGCGGCAACGCCGGCCTGCGCGCCTCGATTGCCGACGCCGTCGCATCCGGGCTGCCGACGGTGGCCGAATGCGCCGGCCAGCTGTATCTGGCCGAGCAGCTCGACGGGCATCCGATGGTGGGCGCGCTGGCCGCGTCCGCCCGGATGACGCCGCGGCTGACCCTGGGCTACCGGGAGGCCATCGCTCCCGCCGACACCCTGCTGACCCGGGCTGATGAGCGCATGGTTGGGCATGAGTTCCACCGAACCCAGACCTCGCCGGCCAGTGCCGACACCCCGGCCTGGCGCTGGGCCGACCGCTCCGAGGGCTTCTCCCTGGACCCGTCCGGCAGCGGACGCCCGAGCCTGCACGCGTCCTACCTGCACCTGCACTGGGCCGGGCATCCGGCGCTAGCGCAGCGGTTCGCCGACGCGGCGTCCCGGTTCGCGGCCTCGGCGGCTGAGCCCCACCCGACGGCTGAGCCCTACCCGATGGCTGAGCCCTACCCGATGGCTGAGCCTGTCGAAGCCACCCCGTCCCTTCGACAAGCTCAGGGACCGCAAGACCCGATGGCTGAGCCTGTCGAAGCCACCCCGTCCCTTCGACAAGCTCAGGGACCGCAAGACCCGATGGCTGAGCTTGTCGAAGCCACCCCGTCCCTTCGACAAGCTCAGGGACCGCGCAGGCCTCAGATCGACGGGATCGACCTGCATCATCACGGCGACCACGACCTGGCTCCCGGGCTGATCGACCTAGCCGTGAACGTGATGCTGCCCGGTCCGCCGGACTGGCTGACCGAGGTGCTGGCCGACGCCATGACCGGCCTGGGCAGCTATCCGGACGCGACCGAGGCCCGAGCCGCGATCGCCGCCGCGCACGGGGTGCCGCCACAGATGGTGCTGCCGACCGCCGGCGGCGCGGAGGGTTTCGCGCTGATCGCTCGGACGCTCACCGCAGCTCATCCGCTGGTGGTGCATCCCCAGTTCACCGAGCCCGAAGCCGCACTCCGGGCGGCCGGGCACGCCGTCCAACGCTGGCTGCTGCCGCTGCAGCCGTCCACTCCGCCGCTGGCGGATCTGCCCACCTGGGCGGACGCGGTCTTCGTCGGCAACCCGACCAACCCGACCGGCTGGCTACATTCCCGCGAGGCGCTGCTCGCCGCCGGTGCCGGACGGCTGCTGGTGGTCGATGAGGCGTTCATGGACGCCACCGACGAGGCCGAGTCCCTGATCAGCCCGGAGATGCCGGGCCTGTTGGTGCTGCGGTCGCTGTCGAAGACCTGGGGGCTGGCCGGGCTGCGGGTCGGCTACGTGGTCGGCGATCCGGCGCTGATCGCCCGGCTGGAGCAGGCGCAACCGTCCTGGCCGATCTCGGCTCCGGCCGCGGCAGCCATGGTGGCTACCAGCACGGACGCGGCCCGTGCCGAGGCGTCCGCCCGCTATGCCGAGTTGGCCGTCCATCGAGCTCATCTGGTGTCGTCCCTTGCCGCAGCAGGTTTCCCGACCCTGAACTCACAGGCACCCTTCGTGCTGATCGACACCTCGAACTGTGGATCCGACTCGGTGCGCCCGGCGCTGGCCCGGGTCGGCTTCGCGGTCCGCCGCGGAGAGTCCTTCCCCGGCCTGGGCCCGACCTGGATTCGAGTCAAGGTGCCCGTCCCCGGAGTGGCCGACACCTTCGTGGCCGCCCTGGCCCACCAACGGACGAGGTGAGCACTCACGATCGGCCGCGTCGATCGTGAGCCTCAGCTTGCCGTCGCATCAGCGCGCCGAACCACCACCCCCGGTGGCGGCGAGGCCAGCACGCGCAGCGGCGCACGCGGCGTCCGCAGCGGCAGGCGCGCCTCCTGCAGCACAATCCGGCTGACGCCCGACTGCCGCAACCGCTCGACGAGCGTGCGCACGCCGTCGTCGGTGTGCATCTCGGGGTCGAGCGTGATCCGTACCTCATGGTCGACGCCGGCCGCAATCACCGCCGCCAACGACTCGTAGGCCTTCGCCGCACTCGCCGGCACCCCGGTGACGGCGGCGTACTCCGAGGGCAGCCCCTTGATGTCGAGGCCCACCCAGTCCACCAGCGGCAGCAGTTCGGCCAGGCGTTTCGGGTAGGCGCCCGCCGTGTGCAGGCCGACCGCAAAGCCGAGCTCGCGGACGTCTTCCATGGCCTGCCCCACACCCGACTGCCGCATCGGTTCACCCCCGGAGAAGACCACGGCGTCGAGCAGACCGCGGCGGTGCCTCAGGAAGTCGCGGACGCTCGCCCAACTGACCTGGGCCGGCCGTCCCGGATCGAGGAGCTCCGGATTGTGACAGTAGGTGCAACGCCACGGGCAGCCCTGCAGGAACACCGTCGCGACAAGTCGTCCGGGCCAGTCACAGGTGGAAAGCCGAGCGAGCCCGGCAACCGCGACGACGTCCGGCACCCGGCCGACCACGGCACCGGGGGCTGTCGCACTCATGCCGATAGGCCGTCAGCGACCGCGGCCAGGGCCGGTGCCATCCCCACCCGCGCTTCGAGGAACGGAGTGCGCTCGGCGTACTCGCCCTGCTTGCCGATATTGAAGCTCGTGGTCGGACGGTGATAGCCCATGACGCGCGTCCACACCTCGCAGACCTGCTCGACGCCGGTTGCCGCACAGGTGGGACAGGTCGGCTGTTCCCCGGCGAGGTAGCCGTGGGACGGGCAGATCGAGAAGGTGGGCGTGATCGTGATGTACGGCAGCCGGAAGTTGCTCAGCGATCGACGAACCAGCTCGCGACAAGCCGACGCATCCGAGATCCGTTCAGCCATGTACAGATGCAGCACCGTCCCTCCGGTGTACTTGCGTTGCAGCTCCTCCTGCCGCTCCAGCGCCTCGAAGGGGTCGTCGGTGAAGCCGACCGGCAGCTGGGACGAGTTGGTGTAGTAGGGGTGCTCCGCGGTGCCGGCCTGAAGGATGCCGGCGAACCTCTTGCCGTCCTCCTTGGCGAACCGGTAGGTGGTGCCTTCGGCCGGCGTCGCCTCCAGGTTGTACAGATGCCCGGTCGCCTCCTGGAACTCCACCATCCGCACGCGGACGTGGTCGAGCACCCGGACGGCCAGGGCATGTCCGCGGGGATCGGTGATGTCGTAGGCGTCGGCGGTGAAGTTGCGGATCATCTCGTTGATCCCGTTCACCCCGATGGTGGAGAAGTGATTGCGCAGGGTGCCCAGGTAGCGCTTGGTGTAGGGGAACAGCCCCTCGTCGATGTAGCGCCCGATCACCTTCCGCTTGACCTCAAGGGAGTCCTTGGCCAGGCCCAGCAGTCGGTCCAGTGCCAGCAGCAGGCCGGCCTCGTCCCCACGGTTCAGGAAGCCTAGACGTGCCATGTTGATCGTCACGACACCCAAGGAGCCGGTCTGCTCGGCCGATCCAAACAGGCCGTTGCCGCGCTTGAGCAGCTCACGCAGGTCGAGCTGGAGTCGGCAGCACATCGAGCGGACCATGTTCGGGCTGAGCTCGGAGTTGATGAAGTTCTGGAAGTAGGGCAGGCCGTACTTGGCGGTCATCTCGAACAGGAGTTCGGCGTTGGGCGAATCCCAGTCGAAGTCCTCGGTGATGTTGTAGGTGGGGATCGGGAAGGTGAACACCCGTCCTGAGGCGTCGCCGTCGGTCATCACCTCGATGTAGGCCCGGTTGATCAGGTCCATCTCGGCCTGCAACTCGCCGTAGGTGAAGTCGACCTCCCGTCCGCCGATCACCGGGACGTCGTCGCGCAGATCCTCCGGGCACACCCAATCGAAGGTGAGGTTGGTGAACGGAGTCTGCGTGCCCCAGCGAGAAGGGACGTTCAGGTTGTAGATCAGCTCCTGGATCGCCTGCTTCACCTCGTCGTAGGACAGCTGGTCGACCCGCAGGTAGGGGGCCAGGTAGGTGTCGAAGGAGCTGAACGCCTGAGCGCCGGCCCACTCGTTCTGCAGGCAGCCCAGGAAGTTCACCATCTGCCCGACCGCGCTGGACAGGTGCTTGGGCGCGGTCGCATCGACCTTGCCCGGCACCCCGTTGAGCCCCTCGCGCAGCAGGGTCTTCAGCGACCAGCCTGCGCAGTAGCCGCTGAGCATGTCGAGATCGTGGATGTGGAAGTCGCCCTCGCGGTGCGCGGCGCCGATCTCGGGGGCATACACCTGGGAAAGCCAGTAGTTGGCGGTGATCTTGCCTGAGGTGTTCAGGATCAGCCCGCCGAGGCTGTAGCCCTGGTTGGCGTTGGCGTTGATCCGCCAGTCGGAACGGTCCAGGTACTCGTTGATCGAGTTCGCGACGTCCACCACCGAGCGTTGCGCATCGCGCAGCCGGTGGTGCTGCTCCCGGTAGACGATGTAGGCGCGGGCGGTGGCGGTGTAGCCGGAGTCGATCAGCAGATGCTCGACCGCGTCCTGGATCTCCTCGACGTGGGGTGGGGTGCCACGCCTGGTCAGCCGGACACAAACCTGCCGGGCGAGCAGGTGCGCCTCGGCCCCGTCCAGTTCCCCGGTGGCCGCGCCGGCCCGCTCGACCTCGAACGGATCCGCTCGAGGTCGAACCCGGCGGCACTGCCGTCGCGCTTGATGATTGCTTCTGGGGTGGTGACCTGCGACATCGCCTGCATCTCCTGCTCGTCTCCCGTGGTGGTACGAGCGGCGGCGAGGAGGGTGGGGTCGCGGATGCATGGGACCCGCTGGCCAGCAACCCTCCCACGAGGTTGCACGTACCGGCGCCCCGCGGCGCGGGACGGCAGGGCAGGTCTTCGGACTCATGGGCGGGCCCGGCTGACGCCGGGTCTGGCCTACTGGCCGTCGCTTCCCAGGATCACTCCCAGTGCTCATGACGGCGGTCGTTCCCACTTACCGCTGCGGGGCAGCTCCGGATTCACACCGGATTCCCTCTTGCGACGACCCGCCTGGCGGACGGGCCGAACCACTGCACGAATCACTATATACGCAGAACTACACGGTTGTAACTACCTAGATGTAGTGGTTTCGCGCGGGTGCGCCCAGAGCACAGGGCGCAAAGTGGCTCCAACCCCGAAAAAGGGGTGAATCACCACCCACGACACAACATCTAGTGGTCGTTGCCACTGTCAGAGCCCAGGGATAGCGTCTTGCCCGTCCTGAACTACACCGGTGTCATCCGGTCGACCCGAAGGAGCTCTCGATGGCGATCGTCGTCTACAGCAAGCCCTCCTGCGTGCAGTGCACAGCCACCTACCGCGCCCTCGACAAGCTCGGTCTCGACTACGAGGTGGTCGACCTCGCCGAGAACCAGGAGACCCTCGATCGCCTGCTCACCCTGGGCTTCCAGCAGGCACCGGTCGTGTGGGCCGACGGCGTGTACTGGACGGGCTTTCGGCCCGATCGAATCAAGGCGCTGACCAAACGGGCGATATTGCCATCCGATGCAACGCGCGAAGCGCGATCGCCCGCGCGGTAGAGCCTGAGCTCAAGAAGGATGTCGAGGGGGCCGGGGGTCTCTGCGCCACTCTTGATCACCCAGAGTACTTCATTTGCATCAATGTTGTATTGGATGCATCATGAGGATGTGCTTGAAGTTGATCCATCGTCTGCGCAGCGGCTCGTCTCCGCGCGGAATGTCATTCATCTTGACCCTGAGGGAGCCGTGCTCGACGGGATGTTGAATGGGTGGCGAGCCCAGCAGATTGCTCGCTTCTTGAAGGCTCCGACGATTGCGGCGAGAGAGCGGCTCGTGCGCCGGTTCGTGGACTTCACGGGTATGTACCCGTGGCAATGGACGCCGGCGGAGGCGGAGGCGTGGATCAGTGAGCTGCGCTCGGGCGTGAAGCCGTTGCGGCTATCGACGCTGCGTGGATACGAGATCGACATCAAGATGTTCTGCGAGTACATCACTGATCCTCGATATCCCTGGCTGTCCGAGTGTGAAGCGCGTTTTGGCGCTGCACCCAGACAGGTGTTCCATGAGGACAACTCGATTGTGCATGTCAGCGAGTACGAGGGCGATGCCGCGCGGCGACCGTTGACATTCGACGAAGTCCAGGCGCTGTTCGATGCGGCCGACGGGCTCGCCGCACGGATCCTGTCGCGACGGCGAAAGGGTGCGGTTCAGGCCGTGCGGGACGCCGCGCTTCTCAAGTGCGTCTATGCGTTCGGGTTGCGAAGACGTGAGGCGGTCATGCTTGATCTCGTGGATCTCCGCCGCAACGCGAAGCTGCCGCACCTAGACCGATTCGGTGCACTGTCGGTGCGCCATGGCAAAGCGAGCCGCGGGGGCCCGTCGAAGCGGCGCACGGTGCTCACCGTTCCGGAGATGGGCTGGATCGCGGAGACGCTGGCGCACTACCTCGATGAGGTTCGGCCGGCGTTGTCGTCATCGTCGAGTTCGTCGCCTGCTCTGTGGGTGACCGAACGGGGCACGAGGCTGAGCAGGCGTGCGGCGAACGAAGCGTTCTGTACAGCTCGTGATGCCGCGGGGATCGACTCTTCGTTGGATCTGCATTCGTTGCGGCACTCGTACGTGACGCACCTGGTGGAGTTCGACTACCCGGAGCGGTTCATTCAGGAGCAGGTGGGGCACTCGTTTTCCTCGACGACCGCGATCTACGTCGGCGTCTCTAACGAGTACCGGAACCGGCTGCTCACCCAAGCTATTCACACCCGCTACGGCGCCGACTTCGAGGAGGCAGCACGGTGAAAGAGATGGACTACGTCTGGCATCTGCGAGCGAAGATGGCGGAGCGTGGAATGTTCGCCACGACGGACCTGCAGCCGCTGCTCGCTGAGCGTGGTGTCGCGCTCTCCCGGGAGCAGACCTACCGGCTGGTGACGGGTCAGCCGCAGCGCCTGAGCATGGTTACGCTGATCGCGCTGTGCGACATCCTTGAGTGCACACCCAACGACCTCATCGAACCCCGCATCGTCGAGGCGTCCGCCAGGAAGGCTTCCGGGGAAGTCATCCCGCGGAAGAGCCGAGTATCTGCCCGCCGAACGACGATCAATCGGCCCGGGCATTCGAAATGACCGTGGTGCCGGAGCATCCTTGCTCCGAGTGCGGAAGCCGCGCCCCGCGGGTGAAACGACTCCCCGACGGTGGAGGGCTCTGCCGACCGTGCTACAACGTCAGCCGACGTATGGAGTGCTCGCGCTGTGGTCGCATCCGTGCGCCCAGCGCTCGAGCCGAGGACGGCGCACCACTCTGCGGGCACTGCGCGCGCCCTAAGCGGGCGTGTGCGGGATGCGGCCGTGTCGATCACGTCACCGCCATCGTGGACGGTCAGGATCTCTGCCAGCGCTGCTACTCCGCACCGGTCAGAGCGTGCGGACAATGCGGACGGGAGCGACGCGTCGCAACCCGCCACCAGAATGGCGTAGCAGATCTGTGCCACAGCTGCTACCGCACCCCCATCGCCGAGTGCGCCATCTGCGGTGAGAAGCGCGCGGTTCATACGACCTGGCCCCTCGGGTCTATATGCGGCGTGTGCTATCGACGCGAGCTCCGCCACCCCGACGGCTGCGGGTCTTGTGGGCAGGTGAAAGCGCTCATCGGTCGCGATGACCGAGGGGAGCGCGTTTGCGGGCCGTGTGCAGGGTCGACGCGCGACTACGTCTGTGCCACGTGTGGCGCCCCGGGTGAGCAGCACTTCGAGAACACCTGCATCCGCTGCTCCGTCGTTCGAGCCGCCGGCGACCTCCTCGCGTCCGCGACGGGGGTGATCCCCGGGCGTTTGGCCGGGCTCCCGGACGCGCTCGTTTATCGAGGTCGCGTGGACTCGACCATGAGATGGCTGCTCAAGCCCACCCCGAGAGCTCTGCTCCGAGCGATCGGGTCGGAAGAGTCGATCACGCATGCGCGCGTTGACGCGTGTCCGCCTGGGCAGGCGCGACATCATCTCCGTGCGCTCCTGGTCGACGTCGGCGTTCTCCCGGTACGAGATGAGCAGACTGAGCGGCTCGAAACATGGGTCGACGAGTACCTGATCCAGCTTCCTTCACACCATGCCGCCGAGATCACTCCCTATGCACAATGGAAGGTGCTGCGGACTGTGCGGCGGCGGGCAGGACGCCGCCGTACCACGGTCGGTGTCGCAGATTCCGCGCGTGAACGGATCCGCGCGGCCGCGCGACTCCTGCAGCACGTCGAGCAAGAAGGGGCGGGCTTCTCCGCGCTGACACAGGAGGTCCTAGACCGGTGGGTCGGCGGCAACGCAGCCCGCACCGGCGACATCGCACCGTTCATCTCGTGGCTCAGGTCCACCGGCCAGTATCCGGGACTCCGCGTCGAGCGCGGACAGCAGGCCAGGCCGAGCGAGGTCAGCGGGGAGGACGAGCATCACGCTCTGGTCCGCACGTTTATCGCCGGGTCGGACGACACGGTGAGCCTCGCGACCAGGGTTGCCGCGCTGCTCGTGCTCCTTTACGGAGCTCGAACCGACCGCATCCACCGGCTCACCACTGTCGACACCAGTACAGCCGGAGGACGAACGTATCTCGCGCTATCGACAGAACCCATCGAGATCCCGAACTCGGTCGCTCAACTCTTCGCGCAGCTCGTGAAAGAAGCTGAGCAGAATCCGGGGGCGACTCGGCGAGCCGGTGAGGGATCGTATCTATTCCCATCTCCCCGACGACACCACGAGCCGATCCATCCCACGACCCTCGGACGGTGGATAGCGCGGGCCGGGGTCAGCCCGCGGATCGCCCGGAACTACGCCATGCTCGCCCTCGCTAGCGACCTCCCCGCCGCTATCGTGGCCGTTCAGATGGGAATCACGCCGCAGACAGCGAGCCGATGGTCGCAGTTCTCGCAACGCGACAATTCCGAGTTCGTCGCCGCGAGAGCAGATTTCCTCCCCCGCTGAGGGCACATCGGAGTGGGTTCAGGCAGCCGCGGCCCGAGAACTCCAAGCCGAGTCAATTCCTTCCAGGACGCTAACAATCAGGGACGCAGTGCGGCGCTGGGTCAAGTGTCCAGGGGGTGTCTCGTCTCGACGTCCCGCATGCGTCCGGCTAGAAGCGCGACGATGGCGAGCAGCGTCGGCGCGACGCCGGCCACGATGAAGATGGCTGGTATCGGCACGATCAGCGATAGGGGCCCGGCGATGGCGATCGAGACGGGCATGAACGCGATGGAGACGAAGAAGTCGAGACTGGCGACACGGCCGATCATTTCGGGTGGCACGAGGCGTTGAAGCAGTGTGCCCCAGATCACCACGCCGGCTCCTGTGGCAGCTCCGACCGCGAACAGTGTGGCGAGCATCACTATTAGGTTGTTGGCGAGGCCGATGAGCACGAGCGGGAGGGTACCGCCGCCCCAGAGGCCGATCATCAGTGTCAGGTATCGCCGGGGCAGTTTGAGTGACGACACGATGAGCGATCCGATGGCGCCTCCGATTCCGTAGGCGGCGAGTAGTAGTCCGAACGTTGCTTCGGCGTCGTCGAATCGGTCGCGGGTGAGGAAGGGGAGAAGTACCTCGATTGGGCCCTGGATGATGAGCGCGAGGGATGATCCGAAGATCAGGGTCCATAGCAGCCAGCGGGTGCGGGCGACGTAGCGGACCCCGGCTTTGAGGTCGCCCCACACGCTCGTGCGTTGCTGCGACTGTTCCGGTTCGGTGGTTTCCTCCCGGCGGCTGAGGAACAGTGTGATGACGAACGCGACTGCGTAGGACGCGGCGACGATGACCGCTCCGATGGCGGGGAAGAACGCCCCGACGATGATCCCTCCGAGGGCGGGTCCGAGGCCCTGCCCCATCGAGGGCCGGAGAGCCCCTTCGAGCCCGTTTGCGGCGAGCAGTTGTTCGGGCGGTAGTACTTGGGGGAGGTAGGCGCTGTAGGCCGGGTAGAAGAACGCACTACCCGCGCCCATGGCGAACGAGGCGAGCCCGACATGCCACAACTCGATCGCGCCCGTGAGGGACAGCACCGCGACGGCGGCCATGACCGCCGCGGTGAGTCCCTGCACGGTGATGATGATCCGCCGCTTCGAGAAGCGATCGGCTACCACCCCGCCGAGGACCGAGAAAGCGAAGAGGCCGAGGCTGAGCCCGGTAGCGACGGCTGACAGGGCAAGGGGGCTGTCGTCGAGTGCGAGCACCTGAAACACCATGACGATGGTCCACATGCCGGTGCCGAAGACTTCGATACCGACGGCCGCGAACAGCAGCCGGTAGTCGCGGGTAGCGAGAGGGCGCAGCGCCCGCAGCCGGTCGGGAGTCTCGCGGGTCATACGAGCGCCTCGCTTTCGGTCGTAGCTTCCAGTTGCAGTGCCGGCCAGCCTTCGACGTCGCGGAGAAGCTGCCGGTCGTGGGTGGATACGACAACAGCCGCTTGGGTGGCGTTGAGCGCGTCGGTCAGTTCGTCGACGAGCGCGATCGATAGGTGGTTGGTCGGTTCGTCGAGCAAGAGCACGTGCGGCTTGGTGGCGAGCACCAGGGCCAGCTCGAGGCGCCGTTGCTGGCCCATCGACAGCTCACCTATCCGCTTGCTCGATTCGCGGGCGCGCAGGAGCCCGAGCTGCGAGAGACCGACTGCCTCACGCGATGGAACGAGCGCGTCGACGTGGGCTGCGTAGAACTCGCTCGCGCGACGATCCAGCGGCAGCTCCGACTCTTGGCGCAGAAAAGCGAGCCGCACGTTCTGCGGGCGACGAACGGTGCCGGTGTCCGGGCGGAGGTCTCCCGCTGCGACGCTCAGCAGTGTGGACTTGCCGGCCCCGTTGGGTCCGGTCACTACGAGACGCCCGCGGTGTGACAGAGAGAACGCCGCCGGGCGCGTAAGCCTGCCGGTCACGGTCACGTCCTCCACGCTCAACAGCACCGCTCCGGTTCGGGTCGCAAGCTCCGGGAAGCGAAACACTTGCGGCGGCTCGGGAACAGTCACCGCGTGCGCTTCGAGTTGCTCCTGCCGGCGATGCACGCTCTGCACGAGCCCGCCCGCGCGCGTGGCCCGTCCGTGCTTGTTGGTTCCCTTCTCTGGTCGCCACCCCGAGACGAGTCGGTTCTGCGCCGAGCTGAGACTGTCCTGCAGCCGCGCGAGCTCGGTCTGCTGTCGCTCGAATTCGTGCTCCCACCGTTCGCGCTCGGCGCGCCGGCCCTCGCGGTAGCCGGCATAACCGTTGCCGTACACGCGCACCCGGTCATCCGGGGTCGGGTCGAGGTCCACGATCGTCTCCGCGACGTCGGAGAGCAGCGCGCGATCATGGGTGACGACGACCACGCCGCCGTTTCGCGACCGCAGTTGCGTGGTCAGAAACTCGAGGCCGCTTCGATCGAGGTGATTTGTGGGTTCGTCGAGGAGCAGGAAATCGTCGTCGGCGCCGAGCAAGCACGCCAGACGGACTCGATAGCGCTGCCCGACGGAGAGGTCGTCCAGGCGCCGGGATGGCTCCGTTTCGGCGTCGAGTGCTTCCAACGCGATCTGCACCCGCCGTTCGGCATCCCACGCATCGAGGACTTCGGCGTGTTCCAATGCGGCGGCGTATCGTTCTTCGGCGCCGGGGACGCCTGCGGCGAGTGACACCGCGGCCGAATCGAGGGCCGCAACGGCGGCGAGCGGCTGCGCGATCGCTTCCGCGACCGCCTGGCCCACTGTGCGGTTGCCGCCGGTCGGCATCTCTTGTTCGGCTATGCCGACCGTCCCGAGTCGCTGCACTACTCCGCTGTCCGGGGTGAGAGCGCCGCTGAGGACGTGCAGGAGCGTCGACTTCCCCCGGCCGTTCTCGCCCACGATCGCTACTCGCGAGGTGGCCGTGACCGTGAGGTCGACGTGGCTGAGGACGGGGGTGGCTCCGCGCGTTACGGAGACGTCGGAGGCGATGAGCTGCGCGCGATGGCGCGCTGGTAGAGGGGTGTTGAGGGAGAGCATTCGTATCCTTCGGAAACGACGCACCGCACGGCTATGAAGCGTGCGAGGGTGCGCAAGGTGACGGCGACCCGTGCAGGGTCGAGAACGAGCGGCCGCCGCAGGCTCGGATGACTCAACGAGCGCGGTAGGCCTTACTCAGCCGTCACAGGAAGTACAAATGCACATTCCGAGTGTATCGAACGACGTGATCAGAGCAACCACCGAAGAGACTCCGCCTGGAGTTTGTGGCTCTCGTCAGCGGGACGCGCCTGCCCGGAGATCTCCGCAACAGAGGAGAGGTACAAGCCCACCACACTCGGCGGACGACGATCTGCTAGCTGTCGCTCAAAGGCATGAGCGGATCGACGCGTGCTTGCGAATAGCGCAACCCTCAATATTGACTCTCCGCCGGTCGCGCTGCGTGCCACCGCCGGGGCCGAAGTCGCCTGAACCGGACGTCGAGACGGTTCGCCGCCCGCCCGGCCGCACCCCACCAGCAGCAACCGATTCGCGAGAGGAGCGAGATGCCGCACCTGGTCTACTTCTCCTCGGCATCGGAGAACACCCACCGCTTCGTACAGAAGCTGGGGTTCACCGCTCAGCGGATCCCGCTGCAGGCCCGCGAGCCGGCGCTCACGGTCGACCAGCCGTACGTCCTGCTCGTCCCCACCTACGGCGGCGGAAATCTCGGCGGGGCGGTGCCCCGGCAGGTGATCCGATTTCTCAACGATCCAGCCAACCGTCGGCTGCTCCGCGGGGTGATCTCCGCCGGCAACACCAACTTCGGGACGGCGTACTGCATCGCCGGCGACATCGTGGCAGCCAAATGCGGCGTGCCGCACCTGTACAAATTCGAACTGATGGGCACCCCCGACGATGTCGCGGCTGTCCGTGAAGGGCTTCACTCGCTATGGCAACAACTCTGGTCACCGACACCGGTGTAGAACAGCTCACCTCCGCACAGGTCGACTACCACGCACTCAACGCCCTGCTGAACCTGTACGACGAGGAAGGGCAGATCCAATTCGACGCCGACCGGAGGGCCGCGCACCAGTACTTCCTGCAGCACGTCAACCAGAACACCGTCTTCTTCCACTCGCTGAAGGAGAAGCTCGACTACCTTGTCGAGCACGGCTACTACGAGCCTGAGGTGCTGGCCCGCTACGACTTCGAATTCATCAAGTCCCTGTTCAAGCGGGCGTACGCAGTGAAGTTCCGGTTCCCCACCTTCATGGGTGCCTTCAAGTACTACACGTCCTACACCTTGAAGACTTTCGACGGCAGCCGCTACCTGGAGCGGTTCGAGGATCGGGTCTGCATGGTCGCCTTGACCCTGGCGGACGGCGACCGCAGCCTTGCCGAGCAGCTGACGGACGAGATCATGAGCGGACGCTTCCAGCCGGCGACGCCGACCTTCCTCAACGCGGGCAAGGCGCAGCGCGGCGAACTGGTGTCGTGCTTCCTGCTGCGCGTCGAGGACAACATGGAGTCGATCGCCCGCGCAATCAATTCATCATTACAGCTGTCGAAGCGTGGCGGTGGAGTGGCCCTGTCACTGTCGAACATTCGCGAGGCCGGCGCGCCGATCAAGAAGATCCAGAACCAGTCGTCCGGCGTGATCCCGGTGATGAAGCTGCTGGAAGACTCCTTCTCCTACGCCAACCAGCTCGGTGCCCGCCAGGGTGCCGGCGCGGTCTACCTGCACGCGCACCACCCCGACATCTTGTCCTTCCTCGACACCAAGCGGGAGAACGCCGACGAGAAGATCCGGATCAAGACTCTCTCCCTAGGCGTGGTGATTCCCGACATCACCTTCCAACTCGCCCGCGACGACGAGGATATGTATCTGTTCAGCCCCTACGACATCGAGCGGGTCTACGGGGTCGGGTTCACCGAGCTGTCGATCTCGGAGAAGTACCGCGAACTGGTCGACGACAAGCGGATCACCAAGCAGAAGATCAACGCCCGCAAGTTCTTCCAGACCCTGGCCGAAATCCAGTTCGAGTCCGGCTATCCCTACATCGTCTTCGAAGACACCGTGAACCGGGCCAACCCGATCGCCGGACGGGTGAGCATGTCGAACCTGTGCTCGGAGATCCTGCAGGTCTCGACACCGTCCACCTACCACGAGGACCTCTCCTATGCCTCGATCGGCAAGGACATCTCCTGCAATCTCGGCTCGCTGAACATCGCCCACGCCATGGACTCCGACGACTTCGGCCGCACCATCGAGGTCGCCGTTCGCGCCCTCACCGCCGTCTCCGACCAGTCCAACATCGCCTGCGCACCGAGCATCGAGCACGGCAACGACCAGTCCCACGCGATCGGGCTGGGCCAGATGAACCTGCACGGCTACCTGGCTCGAGAGTCGATCCACTACGGGTCGGACGAGGGTCTGGACTTCACCAACATGTACTTCTACACGGTGACCTTCCACGCGATCGCCGCGTCCTGCCGGATCGCCCGGGAACGCGGCCAGCGCTTCGCCGGGTTCGAACAGTCGGCCTACGCCACCGGCGAGTACTTCGACAAGTACCTCCAAGGTGACTGGACCCCGCGGACGGCGAAGGTCGCCGGGCTCTTCGACGCCGCCGGAATCGCCGTGCCCACCCCCGACGACTGGCGGGCATTGGCCGCGGAGGTCGCCGAGCACGGCATGTACAACCAGAACCTGCAGGCCGTGCCACCGACTGGGTCGATCAGCTACATCAACCATTCGACCAGCTCGATCCACCCAATCGTGGCGAAGATCGAGATCCGCAAGGAGGGCAAGATCGGACGGGTCTACTACCCGGCGCCGTTCATGACCAATGACAACCTGGAGTACTACGCCGACGCCTACGAGATCGGCCCGGAGAAAATCATCGACACCTACGCCGAGGCCACCAAGCACGTCGACCAAGGCCTCTCCCTGACCTTGTTCTTCCCCGACACGGCGACCACCCGCGACCTGAACAAGGCCCAGATCTACGCCTGGCGCAAGGGCATCAAGACTCTCTACTACATCCGGCTGCGCCAGCTCGCGCTGGCCGGCACCGAAGTCGAGGGCTGCGTCAGCTGCATGCTCTGAACGACCCCCACCAGCCACCACAGGAAGACCCCCATGACCCAGAAACTGACCCTGCTGCGCGGCGTCCAGGCGATCAACTGGAACCGCATCGAAGACGACAAAGACCTCGAAGTGTGGGACCGGCTCACCGGCAACTTCTGGCTGCCGGAGAAGGTGCCGTTGAGCAACGACATCCCCAGCTGGCGGACGCTGAAGCCGCTGGAGCAGCTGATGACCACCCGGGTGTTCACCGGGTTGACCATGCTCGACACGATCCAGGGCACGGTCGGCGCGGTCTCGCTGATCCCGGACGCCCGGACGCCGCATGAGGAGGCGGTCTACACCAACATCGCCTTCATGGAGTCGGTGCACGCGAAGTCGTACTCGTCGATCTTCTCCACGCTGATCTCCACTGCGGAGATCGACGACGCGTTCCGCTGGAGCGAGGAGAACGAGCATCTGCAGCGCAAGGCCCAGATCGTGCTCGACTTCTACTACGGCGAGGATCCGGAGAAACGCAAGGTCGCCTCGACGATGCTGGAGTCGTTCCTGTTCTACTCAGGTTTCTACGCACCCATGTACTGGTCGAGTCACGCCAAGCTCACCAACACCGCCGACCTGATCCGGCTGATCATCCGCGACGAGGCCGTCCACGGCTACTACATCGGCTACAAGTACCAGCAGGCACTCGCCGAGGCCGACCAGGCCCGCCGCGACGAGTTGAAGGACTACACCTTCGACCTGCTCTCTGAGCTCTACGACAACGAGGAGTCCTATACCGAGGATCTCTATGACCCGCTCGGGCTGACCGAGGACGTCAAGGCGTTCCTGCGCTACAACGCCAACAAAGCCCTGATGAACCTCGGCTACGAGGCGCTGTTCCCCAAGCAGGCCACCGCGGTGTCGCCGGCGATTCTGTCGGCACTGAGCCCCAATGCCGACGAGAACCACGACTTCTTCTCCGGCTCCGGCTCGTCCTACGTGATGGGCAAGGCCGTCAACACCGAGGACGCGGACTGGGAGTTCTGAGCGGCGGATACCGCTAGCGGCGGCGCAGCAGGTAGGTATCGAAGACCCACCCCTTGCGGGCCTCGGCCTCCGCACGGACGCGGACGATCTCGTCCCGGACGTCGGCGAGCGGGCCCGAGATGAGGATCTCGTCCGGCGTTCCGAGATAGGCGGCCCAGTAGATGTCGATGCCCTCGGGGTCGATGGACGCGAACGCCTGGCGTCCATCAAGCATCGCGACGGCGTCATCCACGCCGTCCGGCAGGCCGTCGGCCAGAAGCCGGGCAGGCATGATCTGAACCGCCCGTCCCTGCCGATTCAGCGGAATGCGATGCCGAGCGGTGAGTGCGTGCACGCTGCTCACCCCCGGAATCACGGTCAGTTCAAGCGGCGTCGTCGAGGCTTCGACCAGTTCGTGCGCGATCGCCAGGGTGCTCTCGTACAGCGACGGGTCGCCCCACACCAAGAAACCACCGACCTGGCCTTCGCCGAGTTCGGCGGCAAGGGCGGCTCCCCACTGCTCGCGCCGCTGCTGCCGCCACGCCGCGACGGCCGCGGAGTAGTCCGGGGCGCTGCGCCAAGGGCGGGGTGGGTCGGGGAGCTCGACCGTCCGCAGCGGAGTCCGCCGGTAGTGTGCGACGAGGTCTCGGCGCGCCTCGACGAGTTCGTCGAGTTCGCCCTCCTTGAGCACCACGAACAGCACATCCAACCGCTCGATCGCCCTGATCGCCGCCACCGTCACCCAGTCGGGGTCGCCGGCACCGATGCCGATCAGCAACAGATCTGCGCCCACCACCGGCTCCTTCCCCGCGACTCGATGCGGGAGCAGGCTACCTCAGCGAACTGCGGCGGCGTCCGTCCGAATGCTGGTACAGCGAAGCCCCTGGCAAGGAGCGTGGGCGCGGGGGGCTACCGTGAAGTCGCGCCCGCGCCACGAAGGCCGGGCGCTCGAGAAACCGGGGATCGGATCCCGGCTCGAGCAGGGGAACGTGGTGAGAATCCACACTGTGCCGCAACTGTGAAGCGCCGATCGAGGCGCGAGTCAGACCGCCTGCTTTCTCGATAATCCTCGAGCAAGGAGCCGGCCATGAGCCGCACGGCGTCGTCGCCAGTCGTGATCCGATCCTTGCCTGACATCGCAAGGAGCGATCATGTCAGTGCTGTCCGTCCTGCCCACCCTCAACTGCGTACCTATCGAGCTTCCCGACGTGCCCCTGAACACCCCTGAAGGCGCCCCTGCCTCAGTTCGCAACTGGGTCGCGCAAGTCGCCACCCTCACTCAGCCGGATGCGATCCACTGGTGCGATGGCTCCGTGGCCGAGCGAGACCGCCTCTACGCCCAGATGGTCGCTGCGGGGACCTTCATCGAACTGAATCAAGAACTGCGTCCCGGCTGCTATCTGGCACGATCGGAGCCCTCCGACGTGGCCCGGGTTGAGTCGCGCACCTTCATCTGCTCGCAGCACGAGGAGGATGCCGGCCCGACGAACAACTGGGCCGAGCCGAATCAGATGCGGGCCACCCTGGCCGGCCTGTTCGCCGGCTCGATGCGCGGCCGGACGATGTATGTGGTCCCGTTCTCGATGGGGCCGGTGGGTGGCAGCATCAGCAGGCTCGGCGTCGAGATCACCGACTCGGCCTATGTCGTGCTGAACATGCGGATGATGACTCGGATGGGCGCGGACGCCATGGCCCAGATCACCGCGGGTGAGTACTGGGTGCCGGCCGTCCACTCGGTCGGCTATCCGCTGATCGACGCCTACGGCAACCACCGCCCGGACGTGGCCTGGCCGTGCAATGACACCAAGTACATCACCCACTTCCCCGAGACCCGCGAGATCTGGTCGTTCGGCTCGGGCTACGGCGGCAACGCCCTGCTCAGCAAGAAGTGCTTTGCGCTGCGGATCGCCTCGGTGATCGGACGCGACGAGGGCTGGCTGGCCGAGCACATGCTGATCCTGCGGATGACCAGCCCGGCCGGCCGGGAGTACCACCTGGCCGCGGCCTTCCCGTCGGCGTGCGGCAAGACGAACCTGGCCATGCTGCGTCCGACCATTCCGGGCTGGAAGGTCGAGACGGTCGGCGATGACATCGCCTGGATGCGTCCCGGCGACGACGGACGGCTGTATGCGATCAACCCCGAACGGGGCTTCTTCGGAGTGGCGCCGGGCACCAGCGAGGGCACTAACCCGGTGGCCTTGCACGCGCTGCGCCACGATGTGATCTTCACCAATGTTGCCCTCACCGACGATGGGGACGTGTGGTGGGAGGGCCTGACCAAGACCCCGCCGGCGCACCTGATCGACTGGGAGGGACGCGAATGGTCGCCGGACTTCGGACGTCCGGCCGCCCACCCGAACAGCCGGTTCACCGTCACCGCCGACCAGGCCGAAACCATCTCGCCGGATTGGGAGACGCCCGAGGGCGTCCCGATCGACGTGATTCTGTTCGGTGGCCGGCGGGCCAGCAACGTCCCGCTGATCAGCGAGTCGTACAGCTGGGAACACGGCGTGTTCGTCGGGGCCACGGTCTCCAGCGAGCAGACCGCCGCCGCCGAGGGCACCGTCGGTGCGCTGCGCCGTGACCCGTTCGCGATGCTGCCGTTCTGCGGCTACAACATGGCCGACTACTGGGCACACTGGCTCAGCGTCGGCAAGGGGCTGACCAACCCGCCCCGGATCTTCCAGGTGAACTGGTTCCGCAAGGCCGCCGACGGGCATTGGCTGTGGCCGGGCTTCGGCGACAACTCTCGTCCCATCGAGTGGGCGCTGCGCCGAGTCAGCGGAGAGGTCGGAGCTGTGGACTCGATCACCGGACGCACTCCGGTCGCCGGCGACCTGAACCTCGAGGGGCTGGACCTGAGTGAGGACGATCTGGCCGGCTTGTTCGCGCTGGATCCCGCGGCATGGGGCGTTGAGGCCGACCTCACCGCTGACTACTTCGAGCAATTCGGGACTGCCCTGCCCGACGCCCTCGAGCAGCAACTCTGGGCGCTGCGGGAGCGCATCGCCCAGGCCCGCTGAACCACAGGTGCCTCCTGCCGGGGCCGCGGTCGATCCGTCGGCCCCGGCAGGATCACTTCGACAGCTCAGGAGGGGCCGTGACTGAATCTGCAGAGACGTCCGGGGCCCGCGATGCAGCCCTGGCCGAGAAGTCCGATGTGGTGTGTCGAATGGGTTCGCTGATGCTCACCGCTGGTACCGGCTCCTACCGGGTGAAGGCAGCGATGGGGCGCGTCGCCGAAGCACTCGGGATCCAGCAACTGGAGGCCCAAGTGAGCCTGACCGAGATCGTCGCGACCACGCGCGCCGATGGCGCCTTCCGTACCCAGGTCGTCGAAGTGCCGGTGCCCACGGTGAACGCCGACCGGATCGCAGCACTGATGCGGCTGTCATTGCGGGCCAGCCCGGGGTTGAGTGCCGCCGAGCTGCACGGCCAGTTGGACGAGCTCGAGGCCAACGCTCGGCACTATCCGCCGGCCGCGATCGTGGCCGGCGCAGCGGCAGCCTGCGCGGCCTTCGCCATCTTGAACAACGGCCGCTGGCAGGAGTGCCTGGCCGCAGCGGTAGCCGCCGGCTGCGGCAAGGCCGTCCAGCTGGGTCTGCGCCGGCTCCGACTGAACCAGCTGGTGGTGGTGGCGGTCACCGCAACAATGGCCTGCCTGATGTACATGCTCGGCGCATATGGGTTGCAGCTAGCCCTGCCGTTGGACGCCAACCCGCTACACGAGGCGGCGTTCACCTCGGCGATCCTCTTCTTGGTGCCGGGCTTCCCGCTGCTCACCGCAGCCCTCGACCTTGCCAGGTTCGACTTCACCTCCGGAATGTCACGGCTGCTCTACGCGACGATGATCACCCTCGCCGCAGCGATGGGCGCCTGGCTGGTGGCCTGGGGATTCGGGCTGAGTCCGGCCGAGATCACCGCCCCCGACCTGCCCTGGTGGCTGCGAGGAACGCTATTGGTGCTGTCCAGCCTGGTCGGCGTGTTCGGCTTCGCGATCACCTTCAACACCCCCATCCGGGTGGCGGTGGCCGCTTCGGTGATCGGGATGGCGGCCAATGCCGGACGCGTGGCCGGGATCGAGGCGGGCGGAAATGCTCTGCTCTGCGCACTCGCAACGACCGTGCTCGTTGGATTGCTCGCCGGCTGGGCCAGCCAGCGTCTTCCGGCGCCGCGCATCATCGTCTCGGTCCCAGCCGTGCTGATCATGATTCCGGGGGCGAGCGCCTACCGGGCCCTCGTTGCCATGATCAACAAGGAACCCCTGGACGCGCTCAGCAACGCCTCGTCGGCCCTCGGAACTCTGGTCGCACTGGCCGCCGGCCTGACCATCGCTCGAATGCTCACCGATCCGGCCTGGAGTTCGGATAACCCGAAATGGACCCGGATGCCGAGAACCCGCGCACAGCTGTTGTTGCGCCAGCGTGCCCGGCCCTGATCACCGCGGCCGGGCGCACTGAGCCAGCCAGCGCTCGGCTTCGGCCACGGACGCGACCGCGGCCACCCCGTCCGGTGCCGGCGGCCGGCGCACCATCACCACGGCCACGCCGAGTTCGGCGGCGGCGTCCAGCTTGGCCGTGGTCGGACCGCCGGAGTCCTTGGCCACCAGCACCTCGATCCGGTGCGCGGCGAACAGGGCACGCTCTTCGGCCACCGGGAATGGGCCGCGGGCGCAAAGCAGCTGCCAGTTCGCCGGCAGCGCGACCGCGGGCGGCTCGACCACCCGGGCCACGATCGCAGGCTCGGTCCAGTCGGCCAGCTCGGCCAGCCCCTGTCTGCCCACGGCCAGGAAGATCCGCCGGCCACGTTCGCCGGCCGCGATCCGGGCCGCGGCCAGATCGTCGACCCAGCACCAGTCGGACGCGTCCGGGCGCTCGGCCCAGCTGGGCCGCTCCAGCCGCATCAGCGCAGTGGACGTCGCCGTACAGGCCGCCGCAGCGTTGCCGCTGATCCGGGCCGCGAACGGATGGGTGGCATCGACCACGGCCTCGACGGCGTGTTCACGCAGGTAGTCGGCCAGGCCGTCCGCGCCGCCGAAGCCGCCAACCCGGACCTGTCCGGGCGGCATCCGCGGTCCCTCGATCACCCCGGCCAGCGAACTGACCACGTCGATCCCCTGCCCGACCAGGACTTCGGCCAGGGCCCGGGCTTCGGCGGTGCCGCCGAGCAGCAGGACGCTCACCGCTGCCGGCCTCGACGCGGCAGCCGGCCTCGATGCAACACCACCGCTAATCCGGCGCTGACCAGCACCGACCCGGCCGAGACCGCCAGCGCCAGCCGGTTCGCCCGGACCAGATCGGACGGCCTCGGCGCCGACCCGTAGCCGAGCTCGCCGCGGTCCTCGACCACGCCGCCGTAACTGTTGCGTCCGCCGATCCGCACTCCGAGCGCCCCGGCGAAACCGGCCTCGACGACGCCCCCGTTCGGGCTGGGGTGCGCCCCGGCCTGCTCTCGGATCGCCCGGACGGCCTGAGCCGGGTCACCGCCGACCACCGGCGCCGCGGCCACGGCCAGCGCTCCGGCGATCCGGGCCGGCACCCAGTTGGCCAGGTCGTCCAGCTTCGCCGCGGCCCAGCCGAAGTTGCCGTAGCGGTCGTTGCGGTAGCCGACCATGGCGTCCAGCGTGTTGATGGCCCGGTAGGCCAGCAGTCCCGGGATCCCGGCCACCGCTCCCCAGAACAGCGGGGCCACCACCGCATCGGAGGTGTTCTCGGCGACCGACTCCAGGGCGGCCCGGGCCACGCCGTCGGCGTCCAATGCATGCGGATCGCGGCTGACCAGATGGCTGACCTGCTCTCGGGCCGCAGGCAGATCGTCGGCGGCCAGGTGCGCGGCCACGGCCTCAGCCTCGCGGGCCAGCGAACGTCCGCCAAGAACCGTCCAGGTGGCCAGCGCGGTGGCGCACACTCGTGCGAGCGGACGCCGCGAGTTCGAACTCAGCGCCACCGCCATACCGGCCACGGCACCGACCAGGACGACCTCGTTGACGACCCCGTTGAGCCGCCGGTCGGCATAGCTGAGGCGCTCAAAAGCCGTGGCCACACGGCCAAAACCGGCAACCGGATGGCCACGCCGCGGATCGCCGAGCGCCTGGTCGGCCAGCCAGCCCAGCGCCAACCCCGCTGCCGTCACCAGCCCCGTCCGAGCCATGCCCACTCCTTCGCCGCCGGTAATTCCGGTGTCGCCGAGTGTGCCAGACTGGGCCTCGCAGCGATCAGCGCAGGAACTCCGGTGAGCCCCGCAAGGGCGAGTCCGGGGCGGTCCCGCCACTGTGACCGGAAGCGATTCCGGGAGCCAGGAACTCGCCTCGCTGCCGAGCAACACATCGGGCGCGGAAACCTGAGGAGGCTCCATGGCGGCAACGCCTGCTCCCCTGACGCCCATCCTGGTCGGGGTGGGCGTGGGTCCTGGCGACCCAGAACTGATCACGATCAAGGCTCTGGCCGTTCTGCGCAGCGCGGACGTGATCCTGGTGCCGGCCACCGAAGCCAGCGCGGACGCAGCCGGACGCGCCGAGCAGCTCGTCGTGGCCGCCTGTCCCGAGGCCGAAGCGAAGCTGCGCCGGATCCCGTTCAGCATGGCCCAGCGGCGCGGCGTCGGCCGGGCGCGCACCGAATCCTGGCAGGCCTCCGCTCAGGCGGCGGTCGATGCCTTCTCTGCGGGGGCGACCACGGTCGCTTTCGCCACCGTCGGCGATCCGAGCGTCTACTCGACGTTCTCCTACCTCGCCGCCCAAGTGCAGGCGGTGATGCCCGGCGTTGACGTGTCGGTCGTGCCGGGCATCACTGCCATGCAAGCTCTCGCCGCGGCCAGTCGGACGCCGCTGGTCGAAGGCACCGAGTCGCTGACTCTGGTGCCGGCCACCGCCGGCCTGGAGACGGTTCGCGAGGCACTGGCCCACTCCGACACCGTGGTCGCCTACAAGGGCGGACGCCAGCTGGCCGAGCTGCGCGCCGTGGTGGCCGCGTCCGGCCGGGACGCCATCCTCGGGGTGAACCTCGGCCGTCCCGATCAGAGCATCACCCCGCTGTCCGAGGTGACCGAGGCCAGCGCGCCCTACTTCTCAACGGTCCAGATCGTCTCCACCCGCGACGGCATCGGCGGCCGGCTGTGAGTGCCGAGCGACCCGCCGGCGAGGTGGTCTTCGTCGGGGCCGGGCCGGGCGCGTCCGACCTGATCACCGTCCGCGGGGCTGCCGTGATCGCAGCGGCCGACATCGTGATCTGGGCGTCCAGCCTTGTCGATGCCGGAATTGTGGCAAACCTCAAGCCCGGTGCGCTGCTGGTCGACTCAGCCAGCGCCTCGCTGGAGGAGATCACCCCGCTCTATGAACGAGCCCGCGATGAGGGCCTGCTGGTGGCCCGGGTGCATACCGGCGACCCGAGCATCTACGGCGCCACGGCCGAACAGCGCCGGGTCTGTGACCAGCTCGGCATCGCCCACCGGACGATCCCCGGTGTCTCGGCCTTCTCGGCTGCCGCCGCGGCCGCCGACGCCGAGATCACCGTCCCGGAGGTCTCCCAGAGCCTGATCCTGACCCGGCTGGAGGGCGGCCGCACCCCGATGCCGGATCGGGAGACCGTGCGTGGTTTCGCCGCCCACGGCGCCACCATGGCGCTGTACCTGTCGGCGGCCCGCAACAAGGTGCTGCAGGCCGAGCTGCTGGCCGGCGGCTACCCCGCCGACACCCCCTGCATCGTCGGCTACCGGGTCAGCTGGCCCGACCAGTTGCTGCTCCGCTGCCGGCTGGACGAGCTGTCGGCGACCATGCGCGAACACAAGCTGTGGAAGCACACCGTGGTGCTGGTCGGCCCGGCCCTTGCCGAGGCCTCGACCACCCGCAGCCACCTGTATCACCCCGGCTTCCGGCATGAGTTCCGGGCCGCCGACGGCAGCGAACTCATCACCAAGGAGCCCCAGTGATCACCGTCCACGGCCTGCTCGGCGCCCCCGACGATCGGCTCCGGGCCGCAGCGGACGGTGCCGACTGGGTGGTCGCCGGAGCGCGACACCTCGACGCCCTGGCTGTGCCGGTCGAGCGCCGCATCGTCCTGGGCGCACTCAGTGCAGCGGTGGCCCAGGTCGTCGCCCTGCCGGCCGAGGCCGACGTCGTGGTGGTGGCCAGCGGCGACCCCGGCTTCTTCGGCGTGCTGCGTGCGCTGCGCCGCCACGGGCTGCGGCCGCAGGTGGTACCGGCGGTCTCGTCCATCGCGTCCGCCTTCGCCGCCGTGGGCCTGCCCTGGGACGACGCCGCCGTGGTCAGTGTGCACGGTCGCCGGCTGGAGCCGGCCCTGCGGCTGGCAAGGGACTGCGCAAAGGTGGCGGTGTTCACCTCGGCCGATCACGGCATTCGCGAACTGGCCGCCGGCGTCGGCGATCTTGAGCGCACGTGGGTGCTGGCCGAGCGGCTCGGTGAGCCGGACCAGCGGGTGCGGGTGCTGACCACGGCGCAGGCGCTGAGCGTGGAGCCGGTCGAGCCGAATGTGGTGCTGATCCTGGATCGTCCCCCGGCTGCGGACGATCCGGCCTGGGCCGGGGGGGTCGCCGAACCGAGCCTGGCCGGCACCGGGGCGGACGCACCCGCGGCCGCTGCCGTCCGATCGGCCAAACTCGGTCCGGTGATCGGCCAGGTCACCTCCGGGGTGGCCAGCCAGGCCCGCGCCGATCGGGTGGACGCCATCCTGGGCGTGCCCACCCGGCGATACTCCGGTGGCGCGGTCGCCGGACTGCCGCAGGCCTGGGCCGAGTGCGACCTGGTGATATCTCACCTGGCGCTGGGCGCCACCACCCGGCTGATCGCACCCCTGCTCGAATCGAAACTGACCGACCCGGGCGTGGTCGTCCTCGACGAGGCCGGACGCTTTGCGATCCCGCTGGTCGGCGGGCACACCGGCGGCGCGAACGAACTGGCCCGCCGACTGGCCGACGGACTGGACGCCACCGCGGTGCTGACCACCGCCACCGATGCGGTCGGCCTGCCCGGCCTGGACATGCTGGGCTGGCCGTGGTCGGGCGAGGTGGCCGCGGTCACCCGGGCCATCCTCGACGAGCGTCCGGTGCGGCTGGTCCGCAGCCAGCCGTGGCCGCTACCCGCACTGCCGGCTCACGTGGCCGTACAGACCGGCGAACCGGCTGAAGGGGACGCCGACGACGCAGAGGTGGCCGGGCTGATCCTGGTCACCGATCGGCTCACCGAGCCGTCCACGACCCCCACCGTGGTGCTGAACCCGCCCAGCCTGGTCGCCGGGCTGGGCTGCAATGCCGGCACCGAGGTGGACGTGCTGCGCGAACTGCTGCGCACCACGCTCGCCGATGCCGGCCTGGCTCAGGCCTCGATCACCGCGCTCACAACGGTCGATGCGAAAGCCGACGAGCCGGGGCTGGTCGCCCTGCCCGCCGAGCTCGGCGTCGACCTGGTGCCCTATCCGGCACAGACTCTGGCCACCCAGGACGTCCCGAACCCCAGCGATGCGCCGCTTCGGGCCGTCGGCACTCCGAGCGTGGCCGAGGCGTCCGTGCTCGCCCACGGAGCGGAGCTGATCGTCGAGAAGCAGCGGACGCCGCAGGCCACCTGCGCGATCGGACGGCTCCCCGCCCGCGGCAAGCTCACCGTGGTCGGACTCGGCCCCGGCTCTCGTGATCTGACCACGCCCCGGGCGCAGGCCGCCGTCCGCGCAGCCTCGGTGGTGGTCGGTTATCGGCCCTATGTGGCCCAGATCAAGGATCTGCTGGCCCCCGGGGTGCGGATCGCATCCACCCCGATGGGCAAGGAGGCCGAACGGACCGCCACGGCGATCGAGTTGGCCCGGCAGGGCAACAATGTGGCGCTGGTCTGCTCCGGCGACCCGGCGATCTACGCGATGGCCTCGCCCACCCTCGAGCAGGGCACCGACGACATCGAGGTGGAGATCGTCCCCGGGGTGACCGCCAGCCTGGCCGCGTCCGCGATTCTGGGGGCGCCGCTGGGCCACGACCACGCCACCATCTCGCTGTCGGATCTGCATACCGACTGGGAGACGATTCTGAAGCGGCTACGGGCGGCGGCGCAGGCCGATCTGGTCACCGTGCTGTACAACCCGCGCAGCAGGACCCGGCTGCATCACCTGCCCGATGCCGTCGAGATCTTCGCCGCACACCGTCCACCGACCACCCCGATCGCCGTGGTCGAAGAGGCCGATCGTCCCGGCCAGCAGGTCACCTTGTCGACGATCGCCGAGTTCGACCCGTCCGTGGTGAACATGAACTCCCTTGTGGTGATCGGATCCTCGACCACCCGCTATCTGCCCGCCGGCGTCGGCGGCACCGCCATGGTGACCCCGCGCGACTACCACTGGATGAACCGATGAGTCACCCGAACCTGCCCACCACCCCCTCCGCCCCCGCTGCGGCCACTCCGCCACCGCTGGTCATCGCCGGCCACGGCACCCGAGTGGCCGCCGGGGCCGCCCAGGCCCACGAGCTGGTCGCCCGAGTCCGCTCGTTGCTACCGGACGCTCAGGTCGAGGCCGGTTTCGTCGAACTCACCGAGCCACCCATCGCTACCGCGCTGACCCCGCTGCTGGCCGCACATGGACGGGCCGTGGTGGTGCCGCTGATGATCGGTAGCGGCGGCCACGTCCGCGACGACATCCCCGAGGCGATCGCCGACGCGCAGGCGGCGCAGCCGGGAGCCCCGGTGGCCTACACCCGGCATCTCGGCGCTCCGAAGCCGCTGCTGGCGGCGGTCCGGGAGCGGATCGATGCCGCTCGGGGCGAGTGGGCGGCCGCCGACACCGACGTGATCCTGGTCGGACGCGGTTGCAGCATCGCCGAGGCCAATGCCGACCACGTCCGGCTGACCCGGCTGATCTTCGAGGCCGGCGGCTACCGGCAGGTGACACCGGCATTCATTCAGGTGGCCCGGCCGTCGTTGCCCGAGGCACTGGCCCAGGCCGCGGCCGGCGGCAGCCGACGGATCGTGGTGATGCCGCACTTCCTGTTCACCGGGCGGCTCGACCAGTGGACCCACCAGCAGACCGCCGAGTTCACCGCCGCCCACCCTGAGGTCGAAGTGCGAGTGGCCGGGGTGATCGGGGCCTGCGACGAGCTGGCCGCGGTGGTCGTCCAGCGTTACCGGGAGGGCCTGCTGAAGCTGCGCGCCGAGGCCGGCTCGTCGGCCTATCTGAGCGGGCTGCTGCTGGCTGGACGCAAGGTCGTCGCGGTCGGCGGCGGCTGCGTGAACCGGCGCCGGGTGCCCAAGCTGCTCGCCGCCGGCGCCCAGGTGACGGTGATCGCCCCCGAGCTGCATCCGGCGCTGGCCACCCTCGCCGAAGCCGGCACGATCCGGTGGCGGGAGCGCACCTTCCTGGAGTCCGACCTGGACGGCGCCTGGTACGTCCTGGCCGCCACCGACGACCCGGACACCAATGCGCAGGTGGCTGCGGCAGCCGAGGCTCGGCACACCTTCTGCGTCCGCGCCGACCGGGCCGACCAGGGATCGGCCTGGACTCCAGCCACCGCCACCATCGATGGGCTCTCGGTTGCGGTGCTGGCCGGCGGCGATCCGCGCCGCTCCCGCGCCGTCCGCGACCAGCTGGTCACCCTGTGGGGCCAGGCATCGACCGAAGTGAGCGGCTCATGAACTACCTCAAGGACGGGGCCGAGATCTACCGGCAGTCGTTCGCCATCATCGAAGCCGAGACCGAGCTGAGCCGGGTGCCGGACGGGCTGCGGGCGGCCGCGATCCGGATGGTGCACGCGTCCGGACAGCCCGACCTGGTCGCAGATCTGGCCTGGTCGGACGGCTTCGCCGACGCGGCTACCACGGCGCTGCGGGCCGGGGCGCCGATCCTGTGCGACGCGAAGATGGTGGCCAGCGGGGTGATCGGTTCCCGGCTGCCCCGCGACAATCAGGTGCTCTGCCTGCTCGGCGATCCACGGCTGGACGCCCTGGCAGCCGAACTGGGCACCACCAAGACCGCCGCGGCCGTCGAGCTGTGGCGTCCGCTGCTGCCCGGCGCGGTGGTCGCGATCGGCAACGCCCCGACCGCACTGTTCCATCTCCTCGAAGTGGTGGCCGCCGACCCGTCCCTGGCCCCGGCCGCCGTGCTCGGCATTCCGGTGGGCTTCGTCGGCGCGGCTGAATCCAAGCTGGCATTGGCCACCAATGAGCTCGGCCTGGAGTACCTGGTCGTCCACGGACGCCGTGGAGGCAGCGCCGTCACCGTTGCCGCGCTCAATGCCCTCTGCGGCCCGGACGGACGCACCGGCTGACCTTCGCGGCCGGCCTCACCGGCACCCCGGACGAGCTGGCTTTCCCGCCCCTCTCCCCCTCCTCCTCCCTCCTCTTCTCCTCTCTCTTCCGAAAGGCCCCTCGATGAACTCCCGCACCGCCCAGACCGGAGAAGTGATCCTGGTCGGTGGCGGTCCGGGCGATCCCGACCTGCTCACCGTCGGCGGTCTGCGCGCCCTGCAGCAGGCGGACGTGGTGCTGTACGACCACCTCGCCCCGCTGGCCTGCCTGGACGAGGCCAAGCCAGAGGCCACCCTGATCGACGTCGGCAAGCTGCCCGGCGGCCGTCACACCGACCAGTCCGAGATCAACCGGCTGCTGGTCACCCACGCTCAGGCCGGTGCCAGCGTCGTCCGGTTCAAGGGCGGCGACCCTTTCGTGCTCGGCCGCGGCAGCGAGGAGTGGCTGGCCTGCGCAGAGGCGGGCATTGCGGTGCGGGTGATCCCCGGCGTCTCCTCGGCGATCGCCGGGCCCGAACTGGCCGGCATTCCGCTCACTCATCGCGGCCTCACCCAAGGGTTCACCGTGGTCTCCGGCCACGTCGGCCCGAACCATCCGGCCAGCACCGTCGACTGGCAGGTGGTGGCCCACACCGCCGGCACCATCGTGATCCTGATGGGGGTCCGCCACCTGGCCGATATCTGCGCGGCGCTGATCTCCCACGGCCTGGACGCTCAGACGCCGGCCGCGGTCGTCGCCAAAGCGACCACCCCCGATCAGCAGGTCGTCCGCGGCACCGTGGACACCCTGCACACGCTCGCCGCTGCGGCGGGCATCCAGCCGCCGGCGCTCACTGTGATCGGCTCGGTGGTCGGGCTCGACCTGCTGCACCGGTGAGCCCCACCCGTCCGATTCGTGCTGCCAGCGGACGATGTGCGGCCACACCGCGGTTCAAGAGTCCTCAGGAGATGCGATTACCATGCTGAGCGTGCCTGTGACCAGCGTCGGCGTGAACCACAACCTGGTAGCCCTGGACGAGCTGGCCCGGCTGAGCGCGGCTTCCGAACAGATCCTGGCCCGACTCGATCGGGCCGACCTCCCCGGACGCATCCTGCTGAACACCTGCAATCGCTTCGAGCTCTACGTAGAAACACCTACCTTCCACGGCGGCCTGGAGTTGGTGCTGGCCGCGATCCGCGAGGAGCTGGAGCCGACCGACCGGCACCTGGTCGATCAGTTCGAGGTGTACGCCGCCGACGCCGCCGTCCAGCATCTGCTCGAAGTGGCCAGCGGGCTGGATTCGATGGTGGTCGGTGAGGCCGAGATCATCGGCCAGGTCCGCGGCGCCCTTGCTGCGGCCGGCCCTCGGGCCAGCGCACCCCTGCACCGGCTCTTCGATGCGGCTCTGACCACGGCAAAGGCGGTCGCCAGCGAAAGCGGGCTGGGCGAGGCCGGACGCTCGCTGGCCCAGGTCGGCCTCGACCTGGTCGAGGCCCGGCACTTCGCCGTGGCCGGACGCCGAGTGCTGCTGATCGGCACCGGTAGCTACGCCCGCGTGGTCACTGCCGCCCTGCTGCGCCGCGGCTGCACTGACTTGTCGGTCTACTCCCCCAGCGGTCGGGCCGAGCAGTTCGCCGCCAGCCACGACGCTCGTCCGATCGCCGAGGACGCTCTGGATGCGGCTCTGGCCGCCGCCGAACTGGTGATCACCTGCAGCGGCGGACGCCGTCGCAGCGAACCCGTCCTCGGCACTTTCCAGCTCGCCGCCGCCCGGGCCGGTGCACCGCTGCTGCCGGTGCTGGATCTCTCCTTGTCCGGGGACGTTGCCGCCGATGCGGCCGCCCTGGTCAATGTCGATCTGATCGACCTGGACGAGGTGGGTGCCGCCGCCCCGGCCGCACAGACCGCAGCCGTGCTGCACGCGCGTGATCTGGTCAACCGCGGGGTGGAGACCTACCTGCATCTGGAGCAGGGCCGCCAGGCCACCCCGGCGGTCACCGCCATCAGAGCACATGTCACCCAGTTCATCGAGCGCGAGATCGAGTCGGCCAATCGTCGCTATGACGCCGAGACGGCGGCCGCGGTGGCTCACTCGCTGCGCCGGGTGTCGAACGCACTGCTGCACACGCCGTCGCTGCGAGCGGCCGAGTTGGCGCGCACCGGCGAACTCGACGACTACTCCCACGCCCTGCACACCCTCTTCGGAATCGAGATCCCGCGATGAGCCAGCCCACCTCTGCGCTACTGGCCGCCTACCGCGGCCAGCCGGTCACCCGGCGTCCGGTGTGGTTCATGCGCCAGGCCGGGCGTTCGCTGCCGGAGTACCGGGCGCTGCGCGAAGGCACGTCCATGTTGCAGGCCTGCCTGACCCCTGAGCTGGCCGCCGAGATCACCGTCCAGCCGGTCCGCCGTCACGACGTGGACGCCGGCATCTTCTTCTCCGACATCGTGGTGCCGCTGCGGCTGGCCGGAATCGGCGTCGAGATCGTGGCCGGTGTCGGCCCGGTACTGGAGTCGCCGATCCGCAGCGCCGCCGACGTCGCCGCCCTGCCCGAGCTCGATCCGGACGCCCTGACACCGGTCCGCGACGGAGTGGCCCTGGCCGTCGCCGAACTCGGCACCACCCCGCTGATCGGCTTCGCCGGCGCCCCGTTCACTCTGGCCTCCTACTTGATCGAGGGCCGCCCGAACCGCGACCTGCCGGCCACCCGCGCCCTGCTCGCCGAAGACCCGGCCACCTTCCACGCGCTGCTGAGCTGGGTGGCCGGGATCACCGCCACTTTCCTGCGCGCCCAGGTCGAGGCCGGGGCGGTCGCGCTGCAGCTGTTCGACTCCTGGGTCGGCCGGTTGTCGCCGAGTGAGTACCGCAGCAACGTCCAGCCGCATTCGGCGGCGGTCTTCGCCGCCATCGCCGACCTCGGCGTCCCCCGGGTGCACTTCGGCACCGCCACCGCGAACCTGCTGCCCGACCTGCTGGCCGCCGGAGCCGACGTGATCGGCGTCGCCTCCGATCTGGGCCTTGACCAGGCGAATCAGCTGCTCGGCGGGGCCGTCCCGCTGCAGGGGAACCTCGATCCGGCCCTGCTGTCGCGCGACTGGAACAGCCTCGAGGCCGCCACCCGCGACATCATCGCCCGCGGTGCCGCCGCACCGGGGCACGTCTTCAACCTGGGCCATGGCGTTCCGCCGGACACCGACCCGGACGTCCTCACCCGGCTCGTCGAGCTGGTCCACTCAATCCCTCCGGAGAACTGACATGAATCCCGCCGCCACCGGGCACCCCGGCCACCCGCACGCCGCACCCTCCGGACGTCCCGGCCACGGCATCGGCTCGGTGAAGCCGGACGGTTGGGCCTACCAGCGCGCGCCGATGATCATCTATTGGGAGCTGACCAACGCCTGCGGGCTGGCCTGTCGGCACTGCCGGGCCACCGCGATGCCCGACGCAGCCCCCGGCGAGCTGACCACGGCAGAGGCGATCGCCCTGCTCGACGACATCCTCGGCTTCGCCGGCCCGGACGAGGCCCTGCCCCATGTGGTGATGACCGGTGGCGACCCGCTGCGCCGGGCCGACCTGCCCGAACTCGTGGCTGCGGCCACCGCCCGCGGGATCGGGGTATCGCTGGCTCCGGCGGTCACCCCGCTGCTCACTCGGGAGCGGATGTTCTGGATGAAGGAGATCGGCATCCAGGCGATCTCGCTGTCCCTGGACGGTTCGACCGCGGAGTACCACGACGGCGTCCGGATGGTGCCGGGCACCTTCGACGCCACCCTCACCGCCCTGGACGATGCCGCCGACGCCGGCCTGTCGGTGCAGGTGAACACCCTGGTCACAGCCACCACCGCGGCCGACCTGCCGGCCGTCTACGAGCTGCTCAGTCGGCACACCTTGATGCAGTGGAGCCTGTTCTTCCTGATCTCGATCGGGCGCGGCTCCGAGCTGGTCGAACTCAGCCCCGGCGAGGCCGAGCGCTGGCTGCTGTGGGCTGCGGCCACCAACCGGGAGGCACCGTTCCGGGTGAAGACCACCGAGGCCATGCACTACCGGCGCCTCGTCGCCCAGCCGATGCTGCGGGCCGGGAAATCGAAGGAAGAACTCGAGACGCATCCGATGTCGCGGGCCTTCGGGATCCGGGACGGCAATGGCATCGTCTTCGTCTCCAACCTGGGTGAGGTCACCCCGTCCGGCTTCCTGCCGATCAGCATCGGCAACGTGAAGGACCGCTCGCTGGTCGAGCTGTACCGCGATGATCCGCTGATGCGGTCCCTCCGCGATCCGGCCCAGTTCAAGGGACGCTGCGGGATCTGCGAGTTCCAGGATTGGTGCGGCGGCTCCCGGGCTCGCGCCTACGCCTGGACCGGCGATCCGCTGGAGTCCGATCCGCTGTGCCCCTATCAGCCCAAGGCCGGCAAGTGAGGCTGCTGGTCGTCGGCGGGGGGATCGCCGGCCTGGCCGCGGCCTGGGAGGCGATCGCCCGGCCCGGCACCGAGGTGGTGCTGGTCGAGGCCGATGACCGGCTCGGCGGCAAGCTGCGCACCGAGTCGAGTGACGGTTTCCTGATCGAGCACGGCCCGGATTCTTTCGTCAGCTACCGTCCGGCGGCCGCCCAGCTGGCCCGCGAGGTCGGCCTGGGCGAGGAGCTGATCGGCACCTCCGGGGCCCGTCAGGTGTACCTGCGCTCGCGGGACAAGTTGCGTCCGATCCCGGCCGGAATGGGCATGGTGCTGCCGACCCGGCTGCTGCCGTTCGCCACCACCGGCATCCTCTCGGTGGCCGCCAAGCTGCGCGCCGGGCTCGACCTGCTGCTGCCCCGCCAACTCGGCTCCGACGATGTGGCGATCGGCGCCTTCCTGCACCGCCGGCTCGGGGGCGGCATCGTCACCGGCTTCGCCGACCCGATGGTCGGCGGCATCTACGGGGCCAGCGTGGACGAGCTGAGCCTGGACACCGTGCTGCCCAGCCTGCGCACCGACGAGGACGCCCACCGCAGCCTGATCCTGGCCTCGCTGGCTTCGGGGCGGAAGGCCCGCGCCGCCCGCCGCGCCGCCGGAACTCGCGGCCCGGGCTCACCCTTCCAGACTCTACGCGGCGGCCTGGGCACCCTGGTGGACGCGGTCGCCGAACAGCTCACCGCGGCCGGAGCCGACCTGCGCACCGGGGTCTCGGTGCTCTCGCTGGTCCGCACCGAGGCCGGTGGAGGGCGCGCCGAACTGAGCGATGGCAGCGTGATCGAGGCGGACGCGGTGGTGCTGGCCGGCGGCGTCCGCAGCAGCGCCGAACTGCTCGCCCAGGTGGCACCGGCGGCTGCGGCTGCGCTGGCCGAGGTGCCGCTGGCTACCTCGAATGTGATCAACCTGGGCTACCGGGCATCGGCCTTCCCCGAGCCGGTGACCACGCACGGCTGGCTGGAGGCCCAGCCGGCTCCGATCAGCGGGGTGACGGTGAGCTCGGCCAAGTGGGCCGGACGAGCCGAGGGCGATCAAGTGCTGATCCGCGCCTTCGTCCCCGAACGCCTCGGCCCGATCGCCACCGCGGACGCCGACGAGCTGCTGGCCCGGGTGATCGCCCACGTCGGTGAGGTGCTGGGCGCGACCGAGGCCCCGTTCCTGACCCGGCTCACCCGCTGGAGTGCGGTGATGCCGAAGTACACCGTCGGCCATCTGGATCGGATCGCCACCGCAGAGGCCGCCTTGGCCACGCTGCCCGGCTGGCGGATCGCCGGGTCGGCGCTGCGCGGGGTCGGGGTGCCCGACTGCATCGCCGATGGACGCCGCCAGGCCGCCGCTGCACTAGAGGCCGTCGCCGTGTTGGACGCCACCACTCACGAAGCCACCCCTGCACGAGTTACCACCGG
>Ga0268263_1000358_pt1 | contig 84148 bp, 78 predicted proteins | sample Biomet5_FD_190358 | JGI IMG/M metagenome (GOLD analysis project Ga0268263, IMG submission 190358) | Microbial communities from bioreactor (seeded with sewage sludge) at LBNL, California, USA - Biofuel metagenome 5 (SPAdes) (version 4) | ecosystem: Engineered > Bioreactor > Anaerobic >... | reverse complement strand
ATTTCTTCGGTTATACTATTCATGAGAGAGCTCCTTTTGGTACGTTGAGTTTGTGGTGAATTCTATTGTACCAGAGCTCTTCTCTTTTTTTTATTTATTTCTGTAACATATGTCTTATCACATTACAACCCGTAAGCCTGCCGTTCGTCGTTACCGGCACATCGACACCATTACTAAATCTTATCGTAGGAAATGTAATACTGCCGTCATCTGTGTATTCACGAACATTCGGCTTATCTGATGATCCGTACAACATAACCTTCGTGTTATTGACATCTACGTTCTCGACCTTGAATGCGTAATAATCAGATCCATCTATAATAAATACATAGTCATCAGTATCATCAGAAAGATCAAGATTTGACAATTTGGATTTCATACTCTCGTCAATGCCAGTAAGTTCAAAAGACTTTCCCCCGTCGCTTGCATCAGATTTTCTAGTGATATTTAAACCTCCCGACTTCTCCTCAAGGAGTATAGTGCTTTGTTTGAGGACTATAAAACTGCCATCGTTAAGGTGATTATCAAGATATTCATTATTGAGTCGACTGCCGGTAAGTCTGATCAGACGGTCGCCGCAGTCGGTATAATCTTCAGCAGTTTTTTTCAATAAAGTCTGTATTTCTTTCGTATATCGATTTGAAACGTAGGTTTCAGAAACAGCCTTTCCTGATTTATCCTGCAGATATGCTTTTAATATATAACCTTCCGTCGGCAGAGCATCAAATGATACATTTGTCGTTACCGCAGCAGTCGAGCCTGCCACAGAAATGTTTTTTTGATTTATCAGTATCTGCCCTGCATTGTCGTATACTTGAACTGCAAGAATTGCCGCTGTTTTACCTGACCATGTGACCGCTACATCAGAACTGCCGCTGACCTCTAAAAAGCATATTTGTCCCTCATATTCTGTCTTTGCAGTCTTCCCTGCAGCTTTTGCTGTACTTTGACTGTTTTTTGCGGTGCTTTGACTGGCGGCCGCAGTGTCTTTTGCTGTGCTTTGGCTGGCGGCCGCAGTGTCTTTTGCTGTGCCGTTATCAGCCATTACTGACGATGGCATAAAACATACAGCCATCAGAACTGCCATTACCACACATACAAATTTCCGCTTCCCGTTTCCCGATCCTCTCATAATAATGTCATCCTCCTAATTGTACCTCATCCCTTAGGCCTTAAATCTGCTTCTGCTGCGGTCATTATTTATTATTGATCCGCTCCTTCATTTTATTAGACGCCTGTTTCAGGCAAATCTCGCAGTAAAAACCAATTTTTTATCAAGGTTTTTTTTAATCCGCAATACGCCAAAGAGATGCGACCAGTTTTTATTCCAGAGCCATTCGATCCTGCTGCTCTCCAGTTGCGTAACTCTTCAAATCCAGAATGCTGCGATCCTGCATCTCCTCGGTTGCGTAATGCTGCGATCCTGCTGCCCTTTGGTTGCACAATACTGCAATCCTGCATCTCCTCGATTCCGGAGCGCCTGGCCCGATTCACGCGCCAGGCAGGAGTTTGCGTATTTTGCAGCTTTTATGTGGTTTTGACGCGGAAAATACTTTGAATTCTTTGCGATTGTTGCCCCTTCTCTTGATTTTGCGGGCAATTCCATGTTTTTCAGAAGGTAATATGGCTGATTTTTCCATTTTTCCGCGTCAAATTCGCTAAAATACAAAAAAGACGCCAACTTTAAATGCTGACCTCTTATTCCCTGTCCATATCAAAAATTTTAAAGGCTATGGTAATGTAGCGCTGGCATTTGTATCCGTCCATACATATCAGAAAATGACATTGATAGACTGCAAAAGACAGACGTTGCTGACATGCTGCGTCTGACCGATAATCGTCAATGTCGTTAGTCTGCGGGATCCAGTCATTGGTCTGCGGTGTCCGACTGATAATCTGCGGTGTCGTTAGTCTGCGGGATCCAGTCATTGGTCTGCGGTGTCCGACTGATAATCCGCGGTGTCGTTAGTCTGCGGGATCCGGCCGATGGTCTGCGGTGTCGTTAGTCTGCGGGATCCGGCCGATGGTCTGCGGTTATGGTCAGTGCCATGATCTTTTTGACGATCAGGGCTGCGGCCATGGTCGCTATCGGCAGTATGTAGCCTATGATCTGCGGCGCGCCCGGAACCGAGACCAGCATATTATAAATTGCGTGATACGTGACCGCCGCCGCCAGAACTCCGATGATCACCACCGGCATCAGCCTGTGATATCTTCCGAACAGAACGAGCATGCCCGCAACTGCCAGAGTGCACATGGTGTGCATGATGCCGACTGCAAATCCGCGCACCATGATATCCGTAAAATCTGCCGCTCCGGCATCCATCATATAGCAGCCGTTTTCGAATGTGGCAAAGCCGACTCCGATAGCAACTGCTGCGATTATCAGCCGGTCGTCATCCGGCTCGAACACGAGAAAATAAAACAGTATAGGCAGCAGCTTCATCAGCTCCTCGCAGATAGGCGTCACGCATATGACAGAAGTCCGTACAGAATAACCGGTCATTGTGACCAGATAGCTGTTTATGTAAGCAGCCAGCAGGCACACAAAAATGCCGGTAATAAAAAATCCGCAGAATCGTCTCGTCTTTCCTCTGGTAAAAACCAGGGCTACGCACAAAGGTGCGACGAGGCAGATGAAAATATTCTCAGCATAGATCATCTCGCCACCTCCTCTGCACAGATCGCTTTCATGAAGGTCACAGACATTGCGATGATGGCCGCTGTGACCGAAAAATCGAAGACAGCATACATATCGCCCCATGAGGTGAACAGCGCGATTTCTGCAATAAAATAGCAGGCTGCGGAGATAAAGAAAGGTCTCATGACTTTATTGTTCACAGTCAGGTTCGCGAAAATATACCACCCCATCACACTTATCACGATGCCGTAGACGACATCGCTGACGATGCTTCCCACGTTGCCGCCTGCCCAGCTGATCCACACACCTGTATCAATGGCAACAATAAGCGGAATGACAAAAAGCCAGCGCGGCCTGCGTTTGCCTCTGGCCATGATCTGCATCAGTCCTATCAGGAAGCAGTATCCGCCGATCCAGCCGATATCTGCCGGAGATACGCCCGAAGGCGCTTCCCCGAAAAGCATTATATACAGCGACCAGAACAGGTCCCCAAGGAAACATGTAAAGGTCCCCAGCGCAAAAAACCTGGCGATCACCGGTTCTTTCGTCCTGTTCGAAAATGCCCACACAAAAATAATGATGGCCAGAGCCACGAACATTTGCGTCACATTGCTGATGCTCTCCAGCGGCCAGATCCTCATTGACGTTTCTCCCTTTCGCTGTGCCTGCGTATCTTGACGCTGAGCAGCGTAACGCACACACCGAGAGCGAAAGCAAATATTATCGTCAGAACAAAACCTATCGCCGGATCGTTCGAGAACACAGAAGCATAACGCGTGTCCATGCTGTAATGACCGACGATTTTCCCGACATGATCGCTGATCTGCATGAACATCCCAGCCGAGAAAAGTACAAGAAGCACTGCGGAAGCGGCGGAAACAAATGACAGAGCGATCGTATGCGCACGGAATTTCTTCCGTCGTATCTGCTCTTCACGGCGTCTGATCTCAGCTATTTTTTCATCAGCCGTCCTCATATTCGAATCCCTCCTTTTCCAGTGTTTTCTTCAGTGCCTGCTTCCCTCTGTATATCAGATCTGATACCTGCCGTTCCTTTTTGTTAAGGACTCTTGCAGCCTCAGATACGTTCATGTCTTCGAAGTATTTAAGATACAGTACCTGCCTGTATTCTTCTCTGAGTTTTTCCATGGCTTCGTAGATCTGCCTCTGGTTTTCTTTCTGCAGAAGCTTCAGGTCAGGTGTTTTTTCATCTGCGACCTCTTCACCTGTGAATTCTGTCGTCCTGAACCTGTGCCGGCGCAGATGCTGGAGCGCCAGATTCCTTCCAATAGCAAACAGCCATGTCTTGAATGACGAATTGCCCCTGAATTTTTTATCGCTGGCCGCAAGATGTGCAAAGGTATCGAGAGCCAGGTCCTCTGCATCTTCCGCATTTTTTACGAATGAAAAAATAAAAAGGTTCAGGCTCTCGTCGTATCGTGAAAGCAACTCGGCCAGAGCATTGCTGTCGCCGTCTATATAAGCATAGTATAGTGACTCATCGCTTGCCATTCCAGTCTCCGTGTTTTTTGTCTTGGTACGTATTTCGATCCCATGCGCGTTTTATTTTTCTGCATGTCTCGGTCCGGCGCCGGGTTAAACTCTGCAAGTCCTGACGCAGCGCCGGGTTAAACTCTGCACGTCCTGACGCAGCGCCGGGTTAAACTCTGCACGTCTCAACCGTATAATTGTATATATTATAGCATGCTTCAGCGGTATTTAACTGATAAATCAGCGTTTACTTTCAATAATAATCAGCCAGTGCCGCCATCACATTCCGCGCTGCTTCAATAGATTTTTTCACATCCGCACATATACTGCGGTTGTCGGGATCTGTCCTGCCCGATACAGTGATCTGACTTTCTTAATATTGTGATCGAACCTGCTTCATATCGCGATTTGTCTGCTCATACCGAGACCTGTCCTGCGAATACCGTGATCTGGCCTGTTTTTATCGAGATCTGTCTTGCGAATATCATGACCTAACCTGCGAATATCGAAATCTGGTTTAAAAGTTTGCGTCTTTTTGGTGATTTGACGATATTTACGCGGAAAAATGGAAAAATAAGCCACTTCATCTCCTGAAAAACATGGAATGACCTGCAAAATCAAGAGAAGGGGCAACAATCGCAAAGAATTCAAAGTATTTTCCGCGTCAAAACCACATAAAAGCTGCAAAATACGCAAACTCCTGCCTGGCGCGTGAATCGGGCCAGGCGCTACGGGAGCGGGTCCGGCCATTTCACCTTTTCCCCTGAAATGACCTGCAGCAAAACATATGATCCCCGCGAGATCAAAATATACTATGAATTATATCACTCGGCTGATATATTATTGTAATATTGAAAAAATACTGAATTGATTTTATAATGCTAAGTATAAAAGCGTTCTATGCGGCATGTGTGCTGTTGAAAGGAGAAATATAATGACAGATTCGATCAGGAAAAGATTTCTGCTGATATTACTGTCAGTCGCTGTAGTATTTGCCTTTATGCCTATATTGCCTGCTGTCCATCCTGCATATGCAGGAGGCGGCGGAGACACGATATATATCGGCGGAACCATGTTAACAACATCTGCTTCTCCCATATATGCGACCACGGATAAAGACGGTAAAGTAACTCTTATCGACGACAGCGATCCGGATCCAGAAAGTCATTACAATATCAAGCTGTACAGCTTTGACAATCCGTCACGCGCAGTCATTGAACTGCGTAACGCAACTATAAAGGGACCTGATGCATCACCCATTGCAGGTGCAGGCATACTGCTAACTTCCGATAGCGGTATCTTAAGCATTATTGCTGAAGGAACTAATAAAGTAGAGGCAGGAAATCCTCTCGGAAGTCGGTGCAGCGCCATAGGATGCAAATCTGCCACAGAATTGCATATCGGCGGCACCGGCAGCCTTACAGCAATTGCCGGCCCTGCATCAGGAGGGAGTACGAATTACGCAGAAAGCTGCGGCATATACTGTCCAGGCAGCATTATGATTCATGATTCTGTAAAACTGAAAGCCGTTGGTGCTGATTCTGCTACAACTGCAATTCAACATGCTTTCAGTCTGGGAATATTCAGCAACCGGGCTATAACGGTCTCTGATTCCGCAAATGTCACTGCCGCGGGTGCTGCAGCAAGTTCACCTTCATTCAGCGAAAGCTACGGTGTGGCTGCGACCGGAAACAGCAGCGAAAACGGACTGACAGTTTCCGGATCAGCAAAACTTACCGCTTCCGGCGGTAAATCAACCGGAACTGCCCACTATGACAATTACGGTATTTATATTCAGGGCCCTGTGACTACATCAGGAAAAGCTCAGGTAAAAGCTTCAGGAGCAAACGCTAATGGCTATGGAATCGCCGCCACCGGAGTCGTAACTCCCGGCGGAAATAATTTTATTGCCCAGGGTTCTAAGCGATCATTAACAGGCATTAAAACGGTTGTTTATGAACCATATTCAACTCCGACGGTAACACTCGGCACCGGCAACAAAGCTTATACTGCTGCCAGTTACGATGGATCCGGCACACATTACGCGTATAACTCCAATACCAAACTATCAGGGAAGTATTTCAGATCATTGGCGGCGCCGGTCAAAGGAGTAAAATATGCCGTTGGGAATTATAAATATATGATTACGAATACATCTGTGACAGGCAGCGGAACAGTCGCTGTTGCGGGTTCTGTTTCCAACAAGCTTACCTCACTCGTTATAGGTCAGGCTATATATATACAAGGTGTCAGATATAATATAACATCTATTACAAAAAAGGCTTTTGCGGTAAATAAGAAGGCCAGAAGCGTTACAATCAAATCAAAAACTCTTAAGTCTATAGGCAAAGGCGCCTTTAATAAATGCAAACGCGGATGTGCTTTTAAACTTCCCAAAAGTAAATTCAGCAAATATAAAAAAATACTGAGAAAGAGCGGCGTGCCCAGGTACTCAAAATTCATGAAGATATGATATGGGCGAAAATAACTTTACATCTCGCGGATGCCGTGTTAGAATGACAGCAATCGAAACAAATAAGTCGAAAGGATCATATAAAAGATGACCAGCAAAGTCTTCGCAGCAGCATATTATTACTTTTACTTTACTTTTCCGGGTAAGGTGAATTTCGCTGCAGAGAGATAACTTGCATATCATCAGATGATCGATACAGGTAAAAGGTTCTCCCCGGTGAAATCCACCGGGGAGTTTTTATTTTACCATGACCGGCCGCTGCTGAAGAGTTTATATTTTAACATTAATTCAAGCTGATGCAGTATAATATCCGAAAGAACGAACGGCGTCAGCGGTACGATGAACGTATGACGGAAAACGGAATGAAAAAATCCGCGTAACAAAAGAAATCAAAAACGGACAGACAAGATCCGCGCAACAAAAGAAATCAAAAAACAGACAAACAAGATTCGCGCAACAAAAGAAATCAAAAAACTGACAGACAGTATCCGCATAACAAACAACAAAAGCAGATGAACAGACAAGGAGAATCAAATGATCATTATCTTAAAGGAAAATCCCGACAAAAAACAGCTGGACAATCTTACGTCATGGCTCAGGAGCATGGATCTGGACATCAACTACAGCCATGGAGCGAACACGACCATCCTCGGTCTGCTGGGAGACACTTCCGCGGTGGACATGGACCTGATCAATGCCCTCGACATCGTCGAAGATGTCAAGCGTGTCCAGGAGCCGTATAAAAATGCCAATCGCAAATTCCATCCCCATGACACGGTCGTGGAAGTCGCCGGTGCCGACGGACCGGTAAAGATCGGCGGCGGGAATTTCCAGATCATAGCCGGGCCCTGCAGTGTCGAGAGCGAAGAGCAAGTCTGCAGCATCGCCATGGACATAAAAGCCTCCGGAGCCAGGCTCTACAGAGGCGGCGCTTTCAAACCGAGGACATCGCCGTACACCTTCCAGGGCATGAGGTCGAAGGGCATCGAACTGCTGCTGAAGGCCAAGGAAGCATCGGGGCTTCCCATAGTCACAGAGATAATGGATATTTCCCACCTGCCCCTGTTCGAGAATGTAGACATCATCCAGGTCGGCGCCAGGAACATGCAGAACTTCGAACTGCTCAAGGAGCTGGGAACTCTCGATAAGCCTATCCTCCTCAAGCGCGGTCTTTCCAGCACCCTGCAGGAATTTCTCATGAGCGCCGAATACATCATGGCAGGCGGCAACAGCAAGGTCATACTCTGCGAGAGAGGCATCCGCACCTTCGAGACTGCAACGAGAAATACGCTCGACCTGTCGAGCATACCGCTGCTCAAGAGCAAGACGCATCTGCCGATCATCGTCGATCCGAGCCACGCCACCGGGATAGCTTCCCTTGTCAAGCCCATGGCTATGGCGGCGACTGCAGCCGGCGCAGACGGACTGATGATCGAGGTGCACAACGATCCGACTCATGCGCTGTGCGACGGCGCTCAGTCGCTGCGTCCCGAAGAGTTCAATGATGTAGTCGATGCCGTGAACAGGATCCGCCCGGTAGCCTATAAAGGCGCATAAGAGCATTCGGCTCTGCAGCCGGGAAGCGACGGAGCATACGCAGCCGCAGAAAACCGCGTGACATCGGAACGTCCACGAAGCATCAGCCGCAGGCAAACTGCAGAACAGCGGCACAGCATCAGCCGCGGGCAAACTGCAGAACAGCAGTTGAACACAGGAGGAAAAAATGATAGGAGTTATCGGCCTCGGCCTCATCGGAGGTTCAATGGCCAAAGCAATAAACATAAATACCGACCACAGCGTTTACGGATATGACATCAGCGAAAGCGTCAGCCGCAAGGCAGTCATGGTCAATGCCGTCGAAGAAGTGCTGACAGAAGAAATGCTTCCCGACTGCGACATGACAATCATCGCGCTCTATCCTGAAGCGACTCTGGAATTCATCAGATCGCATGCAGACAAATTCAAAAAAGGCTCCATCGTCATGGACTGCACCGGAGTGAAGAGTGTCATCTGCCGGGAAGCGGAAGCGATCGCTGCAGACAACGGTTTTGTATTCATCGGCGGGCATCCCATGGCCGGACTGGAACACGCAGGCTTCGAATACGCCAAGAGAGCACTGTTCGACAACGCTTCCATGGTGCTGGTACCCGCCAGGGGAACGGCCATCGAAGATGTGGAAAAGGTCAAAGCCCTCTGCACCTCGATAGGTTTTTCAGATATTAAGATAACGACGCCGGAAGAGCACGACCGCATGATCGCCTTCACATCACAGCTGGCGCACGTCGTTTCCAGCGCTTACATCAAAAGCCCCACGGCCAGCGGACACAAGGGCTTTTCAGCCGGCAGCTACAAAGACATGACGCGCGTAGCGAAGCTGAACGAGGACATGTGGACCGAACTTTTCCTCGACAACCCTGTGAATCTCTCTCATGAAATCGAATGTATCATCGAGCGGCTGTCGGAGTATAATGAAGCTATCAAAAATAATGATGCCGACGGACTCAGGGCCCTGCTCAAAGACGGCCGCATCCGCAAAGAGGACATCGACAAGGAGGTGTTCTGATGCCGAATCTGAAAATCAATACTTCGGCCCCGTATCATGTACTGATCGAAAAGGGAATACTGCCGCGCTCCGGGGAACTGTGTGGACGCATTTCCGGGGAAGCCAAGATCTGCATCGTCAGCGATTCCACTGTGCACGAAAAATTCGGCGATACAGTCAGCACATCTTTTGAAAAAGCCGGCTTTGAAACACACAAGGTCGTCTTCCCGCCGGGAGAAAAAACAAAATCTCTTGATTCGCTCGGCAAGCTGCTGGAATATCTCGCCGAGGCACAATTCACACGCAGCGACATGCTGGTCGCTCTCGGCGGCGGAGTCATCGGCGACCTGACCGGATTCGCCGCAGCTGCATATATGCGCGGCATCCGCTTCATCCAGATACCCACGACTCTGCTGGCGGCAGTCGATGCTTCAGTGGGCGGCAAAACGGCCATCGATCTTGCCGCCGGCAAGAATCTCGCCGGAGCTTTTCATCAGCCGTCACTGGTCATCTTCGATCCGCAGACCGTCACCGAGCTGCCTGACGAACAGATGCTGGACGGTCTGGCAGAAGTAATAAAAAGCGGCGTCATCAGCGATGCCGATCTCTTCGACTATGTCGCACATGCCGACGACCCGCACCTCGATGATTTCATCATGAATATCACTGAAGCCGCTCTGCGCGTCAAACGCGATCTGGTGGAATCCGACGAGCATGACACGGGACAGCGTCAGCTGCTCAACCTCGGGCACACTATGGCGCACGCCATCGAAAAACTCAGCGGCTATGAAACACCGCACGGACACGCGGTCGCTATCGGTATGAGAGCAATGGCTCAGGCGTCATTCGTCGCAGGCTGGTCGCAGACAGACTGCTTCACGCCTATAGATAAAGTGCTGAAAAAATACGGCTTCCCTCTCGAGATACCGTACACGCCGAAACAGCTGGCCGAAGCGGCATTGAAGGACAAGAAGCGCAAAGGCGGCACTATCACGATAGTGATCCCTCTCGACATAGGCGAATGCGCGCTGCTGGATATACCTGTCGGACAGCTTGAGGATGTCTTCACCAAGGGGCTCGGAAGGATCATAGTCTGACGGCCCGGCACCGGCGACGGAATCGCAGCAGCGGTACCGATGGAAAAGGCAGCGGACCCTGCGCCCGAAAAGTATTTTTTAAGAGAAAGGAAACGGAATTATGGATGTGATGATAATACCCTCGAAACTGAAGGGCAGCATCAAGGCGACGCCGAGCAAATCTCACGCGCACAGAATACTTATTGCCGACGCTCTGGCAGACGGACACAGCGAGATCGTCATGGACAGCACCTCGGACGACATCGAAACTACGCGTGAATGCCTGTCGAGACTGGATGACCCGCATCCGATATTCGACTGTCATGAAAGCGGGTCCACACTCAGGTTCCTGCTGCCTCTGGCAGCAGTCCTCAAATCCAAAGCCACCTTCATAGGTCAGGGGCGTCTGCCTGAAAGACCTCTCTCTCCTCTGAAAGAAGAGATGATCGCACACGGCTGCACTTTTTCACGCGAAGGCATCAATGAGATCTGCACTGTCAGCGGTCCGATGAGCGGAGGTGTTTTTTCAATTCCGGGCAATGTCAGTTCTCAATACATAACCGGACTGCTGTTTGCACTGCCGCTGCTGGACGAGGGCGGCATCATAGAGCTGACTTCGCCTCTTGAATCGAAAGGATATGTAGATCTGACCATAAAAACTCTGCAGGCTTTCGGGATCCGCATCATAGAAAATGAGAATTCCTACGAGGTCCCCGGATGTCAGATATACAAGTCCCCTGAAAAAATCGAAACTGAAGGCGACTGGTCGAACATGGCCTTCTGGCTGGCTGCGAACGCACTCGGCTCCGATATAAAGATATCCGGACTGGATATCGATTCTCCCCAGGGAGACAAGGCGATAACAGAGCTGGTAAAAAAATTCAACGAACGCTGCACTATCGATGCAGGCCCGGTTCCGGATCTCGTACCGATCCTGTCAGTCATCGCTTCCGTCTCACCGTGCGCATCGGTGATCGAAAATGCAGCCAAGCTGCGTCTCAAGGAAAGCGACAGACTGCGCACGACATATGAAGGTCTTTCTGCTCTGGGCGCCAATATAATCGAGCTGCCGGCAGGACTTCAGATCTCGGGGACAGACAAACTTTCGGGAGGCGTATGCAGCGGCGCCGGCGACCACCGCATCGTCATGGCCATGGCTATCGCGGCCACAGTCTGCGAGGACCCGGTCACTATCAAAGGCGCAGAAGCCGTGAACAAGAGCTACCCCGGCTTCTTCGAAGATTACAGAAATCTCGGAGGTGAAGTCATTGAACTCTGAGTTCGGAAAAAACATACGCGTAGATATTTTCGGCGGCAGCCATGAAGCTGAGATCGGCGTGGCCATCAGCGGCCTGCCGCGCGATACTGAGATCGATCTTCTTGAGCTGCAGCGGTTCCTCAGCCGGCGGGCTCCGGGAAGCTCGCAGCTGACTACAGCGAGGAAGGAAGCAGATATACCCGTGCTGCGCGGCGGCGGCTTCATCATCGACGACCATATCCTGATCACCGACGGAACAGAACTGACGATGATAATAAAAAACACGGACAGGCACAGCAAAGACTACGACAGTCTCCGCACCGTGCCCAGACCCGGACATGCCGATCTGACCGCTTTTCTCAAATACGGAACTGATATTGACATGGCCGGCGGCGGTCCTTTTTCGGCCAGGATGACGGCGCCTCTGTGCGTAGCTGGAGGCATCGCCATGCAGATCCTGCAGAAGAAAGGCATACGGATACTGAGCCACATCTATTCCATCGGCAGCTGTGCAGATGAGCCTTTCGATCCGCTCGACCCGCGTCCGGCGGCGGTTTCGTCAGACGGGATCACGGCCCTGAATGAGACGGCGGCCGAAAAAATGCGGACAATCATACTCGATGCCAGAGCGGCGAAGGATTCTGTCGGCGGCATCGTAGAAGCTGCTGTGACAGGGCTGCCGGCAGGACTGGGAGGGCCGATGTACAGCGGCGCCGAAAGCGTGCTGACGCCGATACTGTTCGGTATACCGGCCGTCAAGGGCGTAGAATTCGGCGCCGGCTTCAAAGCCGCGCAGCTGAAAGGTTCGCAGAACAATGACCCGTTCTGCATAGTCTGCTCTGACAGCAGCGCGGTGACCGGCAGCAGTACTGACTCCGAAGGCAGCGCGAAGGCCGGTGATGCGGCTGATTCAGACGGATCTGACTGCTCCGGCAGGGAAACGCATAAAGTAATAAAGACGACAACCAACAATCACGGCGGCATCCTCGGAGGCATCACCAGCGGCATGCCGCTGATATGCAGGGTCGCTTTCAAACCCACGCCGTCTATCGGGCTGGAGCAGGATTCCGTCGATATGGTAAAAATGCTTCCCGAGAAGCTGACCATACAGGGCAGACATGATCCCTGCGTAGTGCTGCGGGCGGTGCCCGTGGTGGAAGCGGCACTGGCCGCCGGCATCCTCGATATGATGCTCGAAAAAAATAGCGCAGCGAATGCCGGGAAAACAACAGCAAAGAAATAAGCCGCAAAACAAATAACATAACTTGCTGCGAAAACAAGTACTGCATTAAAGCACTGTGAAAAAACTTATGCAGGAAAAGCAGCAAAAACAAATAACACAGGAAAAACTGCAGAGACAAATGATGCAGAAAACATTATGGAGAAAAATATGGAACTGAATGAAACGAGAAAACAGATAGATGCGATCGACGAGCAGATGACAGATCTTTTCTGCCGCCGTATGGAACTGGCCCTGAAGATCGCCGAAGCAAAAAAAGAACAGCACCTTCCGGTGCTGAACCACGAACGCGAAAGGGAGATCCTGCAGATGATCTCGGCACAGGCCGGCGAGCCTCTTGATAAATATGCCAGACTGCTCTTCAATACCCTTTTCGATGTCAGCAGATCTTATCAGAACAATTACCTTGCCAAACCCGGCCCTCTGGCCGATTCGATCAGGAAGGCCGTCAAAGAGACTCCTGAGATATTTCCCGGCAAGGCCGTCGTCGCCTGCCAGGGAGTATCCGGATCATATTCCGCAGCGGCATGCGAAAAACTCTTTACTCTGCCTTCGCCGATGTTTTTCAATACCTTCGAAAGCGTCTTCAACGCAGTGGACAAGGGCCTGTGCGCTTACGGGATACTTCCCATCGAAAACAGTTCTTACGGATCAGTGAGCGCTGTCTACGATCTGATGCGCAATTATAATTTCCATATCGTCAGGAGCATCCGTCTGCGCGTCAGTCACAATCTGCTGGCCAGACCCGGCACATCGCTGTCGGACATCAAAGAGATCTATTCGCATGAGCAGGCTATCGGACAGTGCGGCGAATTCCTCAAGACCCTGCCCGGCGTCAAGATCACCCTCTGCGACAACACAGCCGAAGCGGCAAAGCTGGTGGCGGGATCGGACAGGACCGATGCGGCTGCCATCGCTTCCAGAGAATGCGTTGATCTCTATGGACTGGATGTGCTGAAGAGCAATATCCAGATAACCGACAACAACTATACGCGCTTCATATGCATATCCAAAAAACTCGAGATATATCCCGGAGCGAACAGGATCAGCCTCATGCTCTCGCTGGAACATAAACCCAGTTCCCTTTATCACATGATAGCCAGATTCTCCTCGATGGGACTGAACCTAACCAAGCTGGAATCGCGTCCCATCCCCGGCAGCGATTTCGAATTCATGTTTTATTTCGACATCGACGCGCCGATATATTCCGAGGAAGTTATCGGCCTGCTCAGCGAGTTGGAAGAAGGCCCCGAGACCTTCGTGTTCCTCGGCAGCTACTCGGAAGCAATATGACCGGCCGCTGAACCGAAAGCGGCATGACTGCCTCGGCTTTTCAGAAGCCGAATGACCGCAGCTATCCGGTAATGCCGCATGACCTGCTGCTGCCTGAATACTGTATGAATGGAGAAAACGATGACTTACGGACTCGTGGGAGAGAAGCTGTCCCACAGCTATTCAAAAATAATACATGAAAAGCTCGGAGCGTATGCGTACGAACTGATGCCGACAGCAAAAGACGATCTGGAGGATCTTATTACTGCGCGCAGCTTTGACGGATTGAATGTGACTATACCCTACAAGAAAACGGTGATGCCTCTTTGCGATGTCGTCGATCCGATTGCCGAGTCGATCGGTGCGGTCAACACTCTGTATTTCCGCGACGGCAGACTGCACGGCACCAATACCGACTATGACGGTTTTATGTGGATGATCGCAAGAGCGGACATCTCGCTGTCCGGAAAAAAAGTACTCATCTGCGGCAGCGGGGGCGCTTCGCTGATGGTGCAGAAGGCGGCAGCGGATCTCGGCGCGGCGCGGATAACTGTGGCCTCCCGTTCAGCCTCTGACAGGACTGCCTGCTGCTGTTCGGACAAATACACAGACTGCTGTTCCGACAGCACCGCGGACTCCTGCCGGGACGAGCACGCCGCTGGCTTTTCCGGTCCGGCCGTCACGCCTACTTTTGTAAAATACGAAGACATACCTGACGATACGGAAGTCGTGGTCAATACCACACCGCTGGGGACCTATCCGGGCAACGGCAGAAAACCGCTGGACCTTGCCGGATCCTGCAGCTGCGAGGCTGTTATCGATCTCATATACAACCCGTTCAAAAGCGCCCTGCTGCTGCAGGCGGAAGATATGGGCATCAAATATACCAACGGACTGCCAATGCTGACAGCGCAGGCGACCAGAGCCGCCGAATATTTCACCGGCTCCGCCGCCGGCGAATTCAGCCGCCGCAATGAGGATATCCTTGCAGAGCTTATTGCCGAATTAAGGAACATCTCTCTCATCGGCATGCCGGGTTCCGGCAAGACTGTACTGGGGACTCTTCTGGCAGAAAAAACAGGGAAAAAATTCATAGATTCTGATGAAGAAGTGACCCGCACATCCGGCAGGACCGCGGAAGAAATCATCAGGACCGACGGCGAACCTGCTTTCCGCAGTCTGGAATCAGCAGCGATCGCTGCACTGGGGAAAGAGAATTCTCAGGTGATCGCCACCGGCGGCGGCGCAGCGACACGCAGTGAAAACCTCGCAGCGCTTCGTCAGAACGGTATCATCATATACATCCGCAGACCTCTTGAAGATCTCGCCCTGGATGGCCGCCCGCTGTCGCGCGACGCTGCCGCCCTCAAAGAAATGTATAAAAAACGTGCCCCTCTTTATGAAGAGCACGCTGATATCATAGTTGAAAATGTCGGTGAACCTGCCGACGCAGTAAAGGCAATACTGAAAAAACTCCATTCGATGTAGCTGTTGCCGGAAGGGCCCGATTTCGGTCCTGCCGTCCTGCAGCTGTTCCGTTTATAGCCGGCAGTTATTCTGTCTGCTGAAGCTGCTCCCATTCATACCTGTACATGGAATAGCATCTTATATCTCTGACTGTACTGTCGTAGACCAGATATGAATGTCTTTCTGTGCCTTCATATGTAAAGCCGAGTTTCTCTATGACATGCTGCGAACGCACATTGTCTATTCCGGTATTGACAGCCAGTATCTCCATATCCATTTTTTCAAAGGCATATCTGATGACCTCTGCTGCGGCTTCTGTCATCAGTCCGCGGCCCCAGTATTCTTCAGAAAGCGAATAGCCCAGTTCGCGGCTGGCGACTCCGGGACGCCTTTTATCATTATCCAGACCTATGCTGCCGATAGCTTTGTCAGAGCCCTTCAGAGCGATCTTCCATACATCGCCGCGCATGAACACATCTTTGATTATTCTTTTCGATTCATGCGGATCGCTGTGCGGCTTCCACCCGGCGCTGGGACCGACATTTGGATTTTTTGCATAGTCGAAGAGCGCTTCTGCGTCCTTCTTTGTCCAGGCTGTCAATATCAGCCTGTCAGTCTCAAGTGTTTCCATGATCATTCACACGTACTGAGGATAGTATCATCGGTCTTGTCGACCTGACTAACCGTCATCTTGGTAACATCCTTGGGGTCGACCTCTTCCTTCAGACCGAGAATAGTCGGTCCCAGATATACGGTCTTCAGAACTTTGCCGTCCATGGTAATTTTCGACGATTCCGTAAAGTTCTTTCCCTTTATGTAATACTTGGTGCCGATCTTGACGACCTTTTCGATCCTGATATCCTTGACACCCATCTTCATATCAACAGTCTTGAACGGATTTTTACCGTTATATATATACTTCTTGCCGTAGAGCATATCGTATTCCAGGACACCGAGATCCTTCCAGTAATTCTTGTCGTTCCTGTGGTCCTGATGATAAGCGACCATGGTGCCGTTATGGATGCCGAGCCTGCCCAGCACATATGACCCCAGCTGATATGCATGCTGCGTGGAATCCTTTTTGGCCATCTTGAAATTGCTCCAGAGAACATAATCGGTCTGATATATGCTTCTCCCGGAGACAATATTGTCGTCGGTCAGATTGCTCATTCCCGGCAGATGATCTCCGTAAAATACGACAACCGTATTTTCATCCATTTTCTTCAGCTTCGCCAGCAGCTGCTGCACGAACTGATCCATTTCATATTCCTGATTGACATAGTATTCCCACTGGTTTTTCAATTCATCACTGGGAGCTTTGGTAACTTTTATCTCTGGGTTCGTCAGGACCTCATCAGTAGGATACTGGCCGTGTCCCTGCACAGACACCGTATAGATATAATCCGAACCCTTGGTGGATTTCAAAGCATCCGTTATCTGACTCGTCAGCACATAATCCTTGGCCCAGCCCTTGGGCGTCTTGGTGACATTGTTCATATATTCCAGCGAAGTGAAGGTATCGAATCCCAGATCCGGAAATACCGTATTCCTGTTATAGAAGATACCTCTGTGATTATGGATGGCATGTGTGGAGTAGCCGATTTTTTTAAGATCATACGGAATGCTCTCGCAGGTCTCATCAGATAGGATGCTCCGGTACGGATATTCTCCCGGTCCGAAGAATCTGGCGCTCAGCCCCGTAATCGATTCGAATTCCGTGTTCGCCGTGCCGGCGCCAACAACAGGCACCGTCAGATGTCCGGTAGAATACTTCGACATCAGCTTTCTGACATACGGGATCGGGTCTTTAGAGAATTTCACATCCTTGGCTATCGTCGGATCGACGAATGATTCCAGCTGTATGAAAATGATGTTGGGATGCTTCTCGCTGCCGTCGCTTTGATTAGCTCCGACCTGCGTCTCGCGCTCCTTCTTTGTAAAGATGTCCTTGACTTCTGAAGCCGAATATCCGGCAGGCTTTTTTATGCCCTTGTCGAGCCATGTCGCCATGAAGCAGTATGTGAATCCGTTGTCGCGGTATCCGTAGGCGAGGTTCGGGAAATATGTATCTATTATCTCTGCCTTTGTGAACAGGACGGTCGTGCCGCCCATTATCATTACTATGATCAGAAAAGCTGCGATCGATTTTTTATATTCTACTTTTTCTTTCTTTTTGGGCGCCTTGCGGAAAAGCAGGACGATCAGCAGTGCCACTACAGCAATTATGCCGATTATCAGGGTGATCTGTCCTCCGGAAAAATATGTGGTCGCCAGAGATAGTCCGTCTTTGAGCTCCTGAAGATCTGTCGTTGTGAAAGGCGTCATTCTCTGGGAAAGTATCACGCCGTTGACTATGCCGAAGCCCAGCCATACCGCGCCGATAAGCGTCATGAAGAACATCCTGTGCCTGAAAAGCACAGAAACGGAAATGCACGTGAATATTATCAGCGCACAGTATAAGAATCTCAGCGGATGCTGTATCATAAACAACACGCCGCCGTAGCCGTTCTGTCTGGCCAGTGTTTCTATAATCAGGTTTATGAGAATCGCAACCAGTGCGCACAAACCTATCCAGTTATGGAGATATTTCTGATAAAAGCTCTTTAGCCCGTTCATTTACACATTCCTGTCAGCACCTGTCTGCCTGTCATCAGTTTGAGATGATTTGCTATCATGGCAAATTCATCTATCGTCAACGTCTCTGCCCGTCTGACCGGATCGATGCCGATCTCTTCGAGCATTTTTCTTACTTCATCTTTCTCTCTGCCGCCGATGCCGGTCAGGCAGTTGAGCAGTGTTTTTCTTCTCTGATTGAAACCGGCTCTCACACAGATGAAAAACATTTTTTCATCCAGCAGATCGACAGCCTTTTCTTTTTTGATCTCAAGCCTCAATACTGCTGAATCTACTTTCGGCTGCGGCACGAAATCCGTTCTCGGAACATCTGCCACATGATATATATCACAGTAATACTGCACCGCCACTGTCAAAGCGCCATACGCTTTTGTCCCCGGATGTGCGCTTATCCTGTCCGCGACTTCCTTCTGCATCATGATAGTGATGCTTTCCGCAGGGGTGCCTTCTTCGAGTATTTTCATTATGATAGGTGTGGTTATGTAATAGGGCAGATTCCCTATTATCTTGACCCCGTTTATCGAAGAGTCCGCTACTTTTGCATTTTCTATGATTTCCCTTAAATTAGTCTTAAGAATATCCTTGTTGATTATTTCAATATTGTCATGTTCCGCCAGCGTATGATCCAGTATGGGCAGCAGTCTTTCATCGATTTCGATGGCGATGACCTTCCGGGCATATCTGGCCGCTTCTCCCGTCAGTACGCCCATGCCGGGACCTATCTCTATGACAAGATCGTTTTCCTCAATAAAAGATTCCTCGATTATACGGTTTATCACCGCCCTGTCAGTAAGAAAATTCTGACCCAGGCTGTCTGACATTCTGAAGTCGTGCTGTTTATTTATATCGCTTATCCCCGAGCGAGAATAGAGCTTCATTGAGATCTGTTTTTGTGATACCATATCCGTTCAGTTTTTTCAGGAAGCCGCTGCTGTTCCCGTATCCTATACCAAGCACACTGCCGACAGCTCTGCGTTTTTCTGCAGCATCTGCTGTGCCCGAAAGACCATTGTCTCTCATATCTTCCATAGTAAATATCTGTGAACTTTCGGTCATACGCGGCCGCGCCAGTTCCAGCGCCCTCTTTATCGCCTCCGCAGAAGCATTCTCTATACCTATGTCGTCTCCCTTTGCCGCCTCGTCTCTGCTGAGATGCGCCTGTCCGGCCTCAGGAAATTTCTCTGTTATTCTTCTTCTTATTTCTTCACCGGCATGATCAGGATCTGTAAACACTATGATGCCGCGTTCACGGTACGCTTTTTCTATAAGCTCCCATGTCCCTGCCGCGATCCCGAATCCGTGGGTTTCGATCGTGTCCGCATCAAGCGCACGATCCACCGCCGCCGTGTCGTCACGTCCCTCTACAATGATGACTTCCCTGATCCTCATCATCAGTTGCCGTCGTCCTGTATCAGATACAGCGTCTCTCCGGGCTTGATCATGTGCAGTTTTGTCCTTGCCTGCTTTTCTATATTATCGAGGTCATTGGCCTGACTGAGTTCTTTTTTCAGTTCCTTTTTCTGCTCCGTCAGTTTCTGGTTCTCGGCGCGCAGATCTTTCTGCTCCATTTTCAGAGCGACGATATGATAAACTGAAAAGCCGACCATCACAGCAAACAAAACTGCCACACAGATATATATCAGCCTGCGCCGCATTTTTTTGACCTTCCTGCGCTTGCTCAGGACGGCCGTTCTTTCTTCTTTGTCTTTCGATATTTCTGTTCCTGTTTCAGTCATGACCTATTGTATCCGTTCGCACAATACCTCTTCGAGTGTATTATATCATATATACGAAAAAAAACACACTGCGCTTATATCCCGCCTTAAACTTAAAATAGCCCCAATATGATAAAACGCTCAGCCGGGATCATCCGGCTGAGCGTCAGTACCTGTGTTATCCGGGAAGCTCTATGGTGCTGAGCATGCCGTTCATGTGCGCCATGGCGATGCCGTAATTGGTGATCGGCACTCCCTCCGTCTCCGCCTGTTCGATGCGCGACATCACATGCTTGCGGTTGAACATACAGGCGCCGCAGTGGATGATCAGATCATATTTTTCCAGATGGTCAGGGAAATCCGGCCCCGATACTACATCTACCTGCAGTCCTTCTCCGCAGCGCTGTCTGAGCATGCGCGGTATCTTTTCTCTGCCGATATCCTCTTCAAGAGGAGCATGAGTGCACGCTTCCGCGATAAGGACCCTGGACTTCTCCGTGAGCCTGTCGATCATGCCCGCGCCTCTGACATAGATATCGATATCTCCCTTATATGCGGCAAACAGTACCGAGAACGATGTCAGTCTGCTGGCGGCAGGCTTCATTTCATCTGCCAGCTTGAAACACTGCGAATCCGTAATGATCAGATCAGGGTCTTTCTTCATGGCGTCCAGTGCATTCTGCAGTCCGTCCGCCGTCGTGCTCATCACCGAGCACTTGCTGTCCAGCAATTCTCTGAGCGTCTGCACCTGCGGCAGGATCAGTCTGCCCTTAGGCGCCTGGATATCCTGCGGCATGACCAGCAGCACGAGATCGCCTGCTTTGACCATGCCCTTCATGATAGTTTCCCGCCGGAAATTTTCTTCCGTCAGATGCTCGATGGCTTTTTTCAGATAAGTGATGCCATCGCCGGTCGCCGCACTGACCATGTACGGGCTCTTGCCGAACACCATCGCGACCTTTGTCTCAAGATGATCCCTGTCAAAAGCATCGGTCTTGTTCACGACCGGTATCACCGGGACCTCTGCTTCCTGCAGCATATCCAGCCACAGCTTTTCATCATCCATGGTGCCCTCTTCAAAGAGCAGGATGGCGATGTCGGTCTTTTTTATCACATCCCTGGTGCGCTTCACTCTCAGCTCGCCCAGCTCTCCGCTGTCATCGAAGCCGGCAGTGTCTATGAAGACCACCGGGCCCACCGGATGCAGTTCCATCGCCTTGTAGACCGGATCGGTCGTGGTCCCCGCATATTCGGAAACGAGGGCAGTGTCCTGTCCGGTCAGCGCGTTGATCAGCGAAGATTTGCCGCTGTTTCTGCGGCCGAATATGGCTATGTGCAGCCTGTTGGCTCTTGGCGTATCGTTAAGGCTCATCATTTCCTCCTTACCTGCTGATATACGGCGGATCGTCTGTATATTATAACACATCCGCTCCGCCGCATCTGTCCGTTCATACACATCTATACGTTAAGATGCATCAGAATCTGAAGTCTCTGGCACCTGCTCTTATATCTGCCAGATGCTGCGTAGCCACCTCTCTGACCTTGTCGTTGGGGATCATGGCCATACGTTTTCTGATCAGCTCCTGTCCTTTTTTCTGTGTTTCCGGGGAAGCGTAATCCATGAGGAATTCTTCCAGCGTCATCAGCGCATTGGGCTGACAGCAATTGGTGATCTGTCCGCTCTTGAGCAGCCCCATGAATCTGTCGCCGGTCCGGCCTTCTCTGTAGCAGGCCGTGCAGAAGCTGGGGACGTATCCCAGATCGATCAGCCATTCCACTACTTCGCCCAGGCTCCTGGTGTCATTGACATCGAACTGAGCAGTTTCGTCTTCTCTTTCCTCATGGATGTATCCGCCGACGCTGGTCCTGCTGCCGCCGCTGATCTGCGTAATGCCGATCTCCAGACAGTCGCGTCTGGTCTTCATGCTTTCCCTCGTGGACATGATCATGCCGGTATAGGGAACGGCGATCCTCATGACTGCGACGATGCGTTTGAAGATATCATCAGGCACGCCGTTATCAAAGGCGTCGGGATCGATATCATCGGCCGGCCTTACTCTCGGCACACTTATGGTATGCGGGCCGCATCCGTATGTATCTTCAAGATGTTTGGCGTGCATGAGCATGCCTACGAAATCGTATTTGTAATTCTGCAGACCGAAGAGCACTCCGCAGCCGACATCATCAATGCCCGCTTCGTTGGCGCGGTCCATGGCTTCGGTATGATATGCATAATCGCTCTTGGGTCCTGTCGGATGCAGCTTCTCATATCCTTCCTTATTATATGTCTCCTGGAAAAGGATATATGTGCCGATACCGGCATCCTTGAGTTTTTTATAATTCTCTACGGTAGTGGCCGCGATATTGACATTGACTCTGCGGATGGCGCCGTTCTTATGCTTGATGCTGTAGATCGTATCGATCGATTCCAGTATGTATTCTATGGGGTTCATCTTCGGATCCTCGCCCGATTCGATGGCCAGACGTTTATGGCCCATATCCTGCAGCGCGATGACTTCGTTTTTGATCTCCTCCTGAGTGAGCTTTTTCCTCGGTATGTGTTTGTTCTTGCCGTGATACGGACAGTAGGTGCAGCCGTTGATGCAGTAGTTGGAAAGATAAAGAGGCGCGAACATCACGATCCTGTTGCCGTAGAAATTCTCTTTGATCTCCTTGCCGAGATGAAATATCTTTTCGATTATCTGCGGATCATCGCATTCCAGCAGGGTCGCCGCTTCCTTGAAATCCAGTCCCTTGTATTTTCTGCCCTTTTCCAGTATCTCCTCCATCATGGCTATGTCGTTCTTATGTTCATCGGCATATTCAAGAGTCCTTTTGATCTCTTCATCGCAGATGAATTCCTCTGCCTTTTTCGATTTACTGTTGTACATGTTACACTCCTTTTCTTCCTGTTTCTGCAAGCATCTTTTCGATGGCCGCTCTGTCTCCGCTTATTTCCACCGGCTTCGTTTCCGCCGGATAGATCTCATAGTCTTCCCTGTACGGGTCAGGTGTCGCTTTTTTCATGATCACATTTGCTCCGCAGGCAAATGCATTTTTTCTTTCCTCCGGAGAAAGCACTCCCAGAGAAGTCGTCACCGGCAGGTTCGCCTGCGGCAGCAGTATCCTGGCAATGGCGACGGCGCGCTTCGTAAGCTCCGGATCCCCGTTAGGACATCCACGCAGAGGCGTGTCCGGATGCGATATGAACGGGCCTATGCCGGCCATGTCGCACTGCAGCTGTCTGAGCAGGAGCAGATCGTCGGCTATGCTTTCGATGGTCTGTCCCGGCAGTCCGATCATAAAGCCGCTGCCGGTCTCATATCCGAGTTCCTTCAGCCACCTGAGGCACTGTATCCTGTTCTCCAGATCTCCGTCGGGGTGCAGCTTTTTATACAGCTGCGGATCGGAGGTCTCATGCTTCAGCAGATATCTGTCTGCTCCGCAGTCACGCAGATAATCGTAATCTTCATACCTCATCTCTCCGAGACTCAATGTCACCGCTATGCCCTCAGTGATATTTTTTATCGCCGTCACTATGCGCCCTGCTTCTTTGACATCTCCATTGGGGTTTTCTCCGCCCTGGATGACGATAGTCCTGTAGCCGGCAGCAACTGCTGCGGCTGCCGTATCGATGATCTGTGAAGCGGGCATCCTGTAGCGGCGGACTTTTGTATTGCCGGCATTGATCCCGCAGTATGCACAGTGCCTGCCGCAGATATTCGTTATTTCGATTATCGCCCTGATATTGACGATATCGCCCTTCGTTTCGCCGCGTATCCTGTCCGCTTCCCGGTAATACCGGCTGAAATCGTCCGACGACAGCGCCTTTATGATTTCGTTTCTCTCCAATTATCCGTTCCTCTTCATCGACGCGTCCTCATCAGACCTGATCCGCACCGCGTCTGCGGCGCGATTCGCCATACTGCGTCTCCGGCTGTTCTCGGCACTATCAAAAAATCCTCTGACGGCGTGACGCCGCAGAGGACAAATTTATCCTGTACTATGTTCATCACGCCTTTTCCCCCGGTACGCCCGCACCGCCGACCTCGTCGGTCATGCGTCTGCGCCCTCGGCATCAGTACGTTGTCTTCATCATGTATTGATACTATACCACAAAACCGATGTCTTAAGACGTGTTTTGCAATTTTGCCTGCTATTTTTTCTTCTTTTTTTTGCCGGCCAGGACGGCTGTAACAAACCTGTCGTTTCCGGCCAGGTCCCTGCCGCTTTTTATATCATCGAATCTGCCGGTGTTGAGCAGCATGCTCTGTACATGCACGTTCTCGTCATGCCCGATTTCCAGGACGATAACACCGTCTTTTTTCAGGTGCTCCGGCGCTTCCTCGATCAGTCTCCGGTAAATGTCGAGACCGTCTTCGCCGCCGTCGAGCGCTTCTCTTGGTTCAAAGTCTTTTACTTCCGGCATCAGCGTATCTATGACAGCGCTCTGTATATACGGCGGATTGCAGACTATCATATGATATTTCTTTTTTGCGACCGGTCCGAAAAGATCGCCGCACATTACATCCATCTTGGCTCCGTGCGCAGACGCGTTTTTCTTGGTCAGCTCGACCGCTTCGGGGCTGATATCTGCCGCTGTCACCTTGGCTCCCAGCGCGCAGGCCATATATATGCCGATGCAGCCGCTGCCGCAGCACAGATCCAGCACAGTGTCACCCTTCATCGCCTTGAACATCGATGCCGCTCTCTCAGCTACCGATTCGGTATCCTGCCTCGGTATGAGGACACCTCTGTCCGTCTTGAAATCCAGACCCATGAAAGACTGCGTTCCCGTTATGTACTGTATGGGCACGCGCGTGCATCTTTCTTTGACCAGCTCGAAGTATATGTCCATCGTCTTTTCATCAGCCGTCGACGACCATTCCATCACGAATCTGCTCCTGTCTATGCGTTTCATATAACAGTAAAGTATCTCCGCATCTGCCTTGGCATCCGGCACGCCGGCTTCCTCCAGCTGCGTCACTGCCATCTTAACTATGTCCTGTACCAGTAAACTCATTGTTCAGTTTCCTCTTCTTCACATTTCCGACTTATAGATTTTCTGCATCCTTTTCGGCAGCCTCTTCTTCTGCCCGGCTGCAGTCAGATTCCTTTGCCATGCCGCCGGTCGTTTCTTTTGCCATGCCGCCGCTCTGTACTTCACTGCAGGATGCATCTGCAGCCTCAGACATTATACCATTTTTTGCGCTTTCTGCCGACCCCGAATCTGCCGCAGATCCCGCCGTCTCTGCTGATGCTTCTCCGAACCTGATTATACGGCCCTTTCCGTCGCACAGTCCCTCACCGTAATCGCCCTCTTCAGCGGCGACAGCTTCCATGGCCGCGATGGCGACTTCCAGCTGTTCGTCGGTCGGCTCTCTGGTCGTCAGCTTCTGCAGCCAGATGCCGGGCATCGATATCGCCCTGATCACCGTGTTGTCGCTCTTGCCGGCCCAGCGCAGCAGTTCATAGGAAAGCCCCGCTATCACCGGTATCAGCAGCAGACGCGAGACTATCCGCCAGATCAGTCCGGGCCATCCGAGCAGCGAAAACAGGATCAGGCTGATGATCATCACGAACATCAGAAAGCTGGTCCCGCATCTGGGATGCAGTGTATAGAACTGCTGACAGTTCTCCGGCGTCAGCTCGAGGCCGTTCTCATAGCAGTGGATGCATTTGTGTTCGGCGCCGTGGAACTGGAAGACCTCTTTGATTTCTTTCATCCTGGCAATGATCACGATATACAGAATGAACATCACGATCCTCAGCACGCCTTCGGCCAGATTCAGCAGTATCTCGTTGCCTGTGAAATGCTTCATCCAGCTGACGAGACCGGTAGGCAGGATCACGAATACGCCGACCGTAAAAAGTATGGAGATGATGACCGACATATACAGCATGGCGTTCCAGGCGCCCTGTTTACCGAGCTTTTTCTCCAGCCACATGGAAAATCTGTCTTCCTCGATCTCATCCTCACCCTCATATGATTCCAGCACGTCGGCAGAATACATCAGTGTCTTTGTGCCCTGTACAAGGGACGCAATAAATACGAAGACGCCCCTTATCAGAGGTATCTTCGCCGCCCTGCTGACCTGCGGATTTTTTTCTGTTTTGATATGAAGCGCATCATCGGGAAGTCTGACCGCGACCGAAGTCCTTGTCTCGCTCTTCATCATTATCCCGTTGAGCACAGCCTGCCCGCCGATCTTGGTCGGCCTGGCATCCTTCATGAAGATCTTTTTCAGATCCATATCAGACCTCTAATTTTATTTTCTTTATCATCTGAATAAATTCTTTGTTGTTTCTCGTCTTGGACAGCGTATCTATTATCAGCTCCGTGACTTCCTGAGTATCGCCGTTGCCCAGCGCCCTGCGCATATACCATACCGCTTCCATCTCGTCCTGATTCATCAGCAGATCTTCGCGGCGTGTGCCGGAAAGATTGAGATCGAGAGCCGGGAAGATACGCTTCTCGGAAAGCTTTCTGTCGAGATGCAGTTCCATGTTGCCTGTGCCCTTGAATTCCTCAAAGATGACATCGTCCATGCGGCTGCCGGTCTCTACCAGCGCCGTGGCGAGGATCGTTATGCTGCCGCCCTCTTCCATGTTCCTGGCTGCCCCGAAGAATTTCTTCGGCTTGTACAGAGCTGCCGGATCGATGCCTCCTGACAGCGACCTGCCGCTGGCCGGCACTACAAGGTTATAGGCTCTGGCCAGACGTGTGATGCTGTCAAGAAGTATGACCACATCCTTGCCGTGTTCGACCAGGCGCTGCGCCCTGGCCAGAACCATCTCGGCCACTTTGACATGGTGATGCGGCTGCTCGTCAAATGTCGAATAGATGACATCGCCGCCGTGCAGCGACCTCTTCATATCGGTCACCTCTTCAGGTCTCTCGTCGACAAGAAGGACTATGAGTTCGATATCCGGATATTTCTTTTCGATGCTGTTGGCGATCTTTTTCAGCAGTACAGTCTTGCCGGCCTTCGGTGCTGCCACCACCAGGCCTCTCTGTCCCTTGCCGATGGGCGCGACCAGATCGATCAGACGCATAGACAGGTCATGGCCGTTTTCCATGAACAGCCTTTCATTGGGGAATATCGGAGTCAGGCTCTCGAAATCCGGTCTGCGCTTCGCGATGCCAGGTTCGTCTCCGTTAACTGTATTGACATACAGGAGCGCGCCGAATTTCTCGCCCTGATTAGGCAGGCGCGAAATGCCCTTTATCTTGTCGCCCGTCTTGAGGCTGAACCTTCTTATCTGCGACGGCGACACATATATGTCCTTGTCGCTCGTCAGGAAATTTGAGAATCTCAGGAAGCCGAATCCGCCGTCGGCCAGCTCCAGTATGCCTTCGACCTCGGGCCGCTCCTGTTCGTTCCTGTGATCTTTTTTATTCTTTTTATGATCTGCATCTGCATTTTCGTCTGCGCTGCTGTCTGCATCTGCGTTCTCATCTTTACTGTCATCCGCGGCTGTACTTTCGTCGCGGCTGCCGTCTATCTCTTCATTCTCGTCTTTGCCGCCATCCGCACCGGCATCGTCTTTTTTCCTGCCGCCTGCATCGGCATCGTCTTTTTTCCTGCCGCCTGCGCCGGTCCTTCTTCTGCCGGATCCGCGTCTGTTCCCTGCGTCATCCTTTTCATCCGGCTGCGGCTCTTCTTCGCCCATGCTGACCATAGCTGCGATCAGCTCTGCCTTCTTCATGGCATAATACTCTTCCACGCCGAATGCTTTGGCGATCTCGCGCAGTTCCGCAACTTTTTTACTTTTTAGAGTTTTTTCATCCATAGATACTAAAAGACTTTTAGTCTTCCTCCTGTCTGCTTTCGATATACAATTGATCGATGATTGAAATATGTCTTCTGATTTGAAACGGGCGTGATGCCCCAAGACTGAGTTACCGATGTTCTGTCGCGGTTTATTATAACCCGACAGTACGTAAAATGCCAGTTTTTCATAAAAAAAACACATTTCTCAAAAACAGCCGCAGGCCTGACCGCCGCAGCTGTTTTAGATCTTGAAATCATATGTTTTATCTGTATACCTGTTATTTCCTGTCTGATTTCCTGTCCTTTTTTCTGGTCAGCATCAGGACGATCACCACCGCCGCGGCCGCCATGCATATCAGACATATGACCATGCCGTATCTGAACGGATCTCCTGTGGCAGCAGCTGCCAGCTTCGCCCCCGTAACGCCGGCACTCGCTGACGCATGCACCTCCGCCGCTGCGGCCGCAAACATGACAGCCGTCGTCAGCACTGTCAGTACGCCGCTCAGAAGATATTTGATAGATACATTGTTTTTTGCCATAATAAATCTCCTATCTGTATATACATCGGCAGACCAGGACCGATATGTCTGCATTATATTCCTGTCAGTGCGTATTTTCAAATCCCGGTGCGGGCACAGCCATCCGGCTTTTAAGATATGCCGAAAGAGCAGCCTTGCGGCTGCTCTTAGGGTTGTGTGTAAATTGAGAGGATGAGATATTTATTTTTGGTATGGTGTCAGTATAGGGCGGAAATCTTAAATAAGCCTTAAATAATAATATAAAAACTGTAAATTTAATCTCTGTGGTATAATATGAAAAACCACAGCAGATGCAGGCGTAAAAGATATGCAGGTGAAGGGTCATGAAAAAACTAAATGATCATGAAAGAATAAATCTACTGGAAACTGCCTTTGACTCATCTTATGACGGTATTCATATCCTTGACAGTAACGGTGACTCTGTGTTCATCAATGAAGCATGTACAAGGATCGAAGGCACCTCCAAAGATGAAGTTATGAGTAAAAATATCAAAGATCTGGTAAAAGAAGGCGTGTATAACGAGTCTGTCACGCTTAAGGTGCTTGAGACAAAACAGCCGCAGACTATTGTACAGAAAACTGTCAATGGAAAAGAGATACTTGTCACAGGCACGCCGATGTACAAAGATGGAAAGATTGCCTTTGTCATTGTCAATTCGCGCGATGTTACAGATCTGTCGCGATTCAAAAAAGAACTTCTGGACAAGAACAAACAGACAGAGAAATACAAAACGGAAATAGAACACCTGAGAAAGGCGAATCTTAAAATCCCCGAAATAGCAAGCCGAAGCCCGATAATGAAAAAGGTCCTTCGTCTGTCAGCCAACATAGCAAAAACAGATTCAACAGTAATGATCACGGGTGAATCAGGAACCGGAAAAAGCGTACTCAGCCGATTGATACATAGCCTGAGCAACCGCGCTGACGGTCCGTTCATCAAAATCGACTGCGGCTCTATCCCGGAGAATCTTTTTGAGTCCGAACTGTTCGGATATGAAAGAGGTGCCTTTACCGGCGCGAACAGGGAGGGCAAAACAGGGCTTATGGAGCTTGCCAACGGAGGCACGCTTTTCTTTGATGAGATAGGTGACATGCCGCTGCATATGCAGGTGAAAATACTGAGCGCGCTTCAGGAAAGAAAGATAATCCCTGTGGGCGGACAGAAGGAAAGAGACCTCGATGTAAGGGTCATATCCGCCACCAATGTAGATCTTCGCGAGCTGATAGAAAAGAAAAAATTCAGAGAGGATCTGTACTACAGACTCAATGTAGTGCCAATAGAGATGCCTCCGCTTAGAGAGACGCCTGAAGACATCACAGACATAATAAAACAGACTGAGTCGAACATAAATCAGAAATATTCATGGCACAAAAGGCTGTCGGTCGAAGTAATCAATTTATTCGTGAGATACAGATGGCCGGGAAATATCAGAGAGCTTGAAAATGTAGTTGAAAGACTTTTGGTGAGCGTGAACGGCGATGAGGTCAATATCTCCGACGTCCCGAATTATATACGCACAGATACAGGTCAGACCGATCCGCTCAATGATTTCAAAGACAGAGGATATAAGGAGGCTCTGGCAAATTACGACAATACGATCATTAAAGCGGTGATCGATAAAACTGGTTCGATCCCGGAAGCTGCTAAAAAACTCGGGATAGATGTAACGACCCTGCGGCGAAAACTGAAAAAGTACAACATGAAATAACAGTGCAGAAATGCATTTAAGTGCATTTCTGCATCCGACAATGTGGCAAGTATGTATTATCAATAATATTCTGATATATACCGTAAACTAATATTGAAAAGAAATGCATTTTTGCATTTCTTTTATATTATATGCCGATTATTGCTGAACCCAAGGCCGTTGCAGCAGCGCGCTCACAGCGAATAACCGATTATTTTATAACATGGCACGTTTTTTGCTTCTATTTAACAGTAAGCGCATCATCATGAAATCGAAAGGAGAACAAAATGAACAAATATGTGCCACTCAATTCTTTAGAGGTACCAAGATTCGCAGATATCAAAACATATATGAGACTGCCGAACATCAAGACAACCAAAGATATCGACTATGCAATAGTCGGCGTGCCATTCGATACTGCTACGACTTATCGACCAGGCGCAAGATTCGGCCCTGCATCCATACGTGATATATCATCTCTGATAAAACCATATAACATCCCGCACGATATCAATGTCGTAGACAAGCTGTCAGGTGTCGACTACGGCGACGTTCCGGTAAATCCTGATTTTATAGAGGATACTTATGACAGAATGGTTGCAACGCTCGACCCGCTCGTATCCAACGGAGTGATACCCATTTGTATGGGGGGAGATCATTCCATAACCCTGGGAGAATTGCGTTCCATAGCAAAAAAACACGGGCCGGTGGCTCTTGTGCATTTTGATTCACATTTTGATACCATAGATACTTACTTCGGGAAAAAATATAACCACGGCACCGTCTTCAGACGTGCACTGGAAGAGGGCCTCATAGATGTCGAACATTCCATACAGGTAGGCATGAGAGGAACTTTCTATTCAGTGGAAGACATGACAGATTCTGAGGATCTGGGATTCAAGGTTATCACCAGTTTCAAGATGCGTGAGCTCGGCATCAACGAAGTCATCGAGCAGATCAAAGAAAGAGTAGGCGGCTCGAAGGCTTTCCTTACATTCGACATCGACTTTATTGATCCTGCTTATGCTCCGGGAACAGGGACTCCAGAAGTAGGCGGCTGGACCAGCACAGAAGGACTCAAACTTGTGAGATCCTTAAAGGACATAAACTTTGTCGGATATGATCTCGTAGAAGTTCTACCGATGCTTGACCCCTCACAGATAACAGCGTTTCTCGGAGCAAATATTATGTTCGAATTTATTTCTATAATCGCAGTGCAGAAAGGAGTCAAATGAAATGAGCGTTTATATGCAGGAAATGACCTGGCAGGATTTCAATAAGAAAAAAGACGATGCTGTGGTCATTCTCCCTGTCGGCTCAACAGAACAGCACGGACCGATGCTGCCGCTGTCTGTCGATGCAATTATCAGCACCGGCCTCGCCGGAATGATCGCTGAAAGAATAGACGGCATAGTGGCACCATGCATATGTTACGGCTATAAATCGGCACCTCTGTCAGGCGGAGGACCCGCTTTTCCGGGGACGATAGATATGAACGGCGTAACCCTTATGGATCAGGTCGAGGATGTTCTGGAAGAACTGACAAGAGACAGCATAAAGAAAATATTCATCATGAACGGACATTATGAAAACGAAGCCTTTATTCTGGAAGCCATGGATCTTGTCTCCAGGAGACATGAAGACGTGACTATGATAGAGAGCAGCTGGTGGGATCAGATGTCAGATGAAGTAATGAGCAAGGTCTTTGATGAAGTTGAATACCCGGGAATAGAACTCGAACATGCCGGGATACTGGAAACTTCACTGACTCTTTATTTCAGGCCGGAACTCTGCCACATGGACAGATTTGTTGAAGACAGAGTTGACGGGATGCTCGGCTATTCAATATATCCCCCTTCAAAATGCAAGGTGACATCTACAGGACTTCTGACTACGGCCAGGACCTCATCACAGGAAAAGGGAAGGCTTCTGGCAGAAGACATCACTGATCACTACGTAAAAATAATAAAAGAAAGAATGGAATAGGAAAGGAGGCAATTATGGGAAATGAGAAAAATAAGGCTGCCAATACAAAAGAATACGGCGTTGAAAAGATTGCTCAAAAGGATAAAACATTTGGCTTACTAGACTATATCTGGATGGGATTTGGCTGGGGCATCAATACCGGATCGTGGTATTTCGGGGGAGTCTTTGCAACATTAGGTTTTGTAGGTGCCATGGTAATGGGATGGTTTGTGTCTCCGCTAATGATGGTACCATGGGCTTTTTTAGGAATTATTGCATATAAACATAGCATTACAACTGCAGGAATGACACGTGCCTCACTTGGTATGAAAGGCTCATTCTTACCGTCTATATTTGAGGCAATCGCAATGGCTGGCTGGGCTGCAATGAATACATACATAGCTGCTATTTCTTTATCATATATTTTTGCAGATTTATTTAAATGGGCTCCATACGGATCTGATGGGGATACAAAAGGAATGGTTTTTGGAATATGCATCGTTGGAATAGCGCAAGCAATTTTCGCAATTGCTGGTCATGAAATAATAAAATATATGGAATGGGTCACAGGAATAGCATTAGTTATTCTTGGCATTTGGGAAACTATAGTAATAATACGAACATTTGATATTCATGCGATCCTGTCGTGGAAAGCAGCCGTTCCATTTATGTCAGTTGGCGTAATGATTGATTCAATGTTTGGTTTCAACTGGAGTTGGACTCAAATCGGTGATTTCTCAAGATTTGCAAAAACGAAAAAGGCGTCTTCGGCTGGACCATGGATTGGAATAAACCTTGGACAAGGTTGGTTCTTTTTCATTGGCGCGATAGGTGTAATTGCAGTCGCAATCAAAACTGGTCAATTCAATCCTGATATGTCTGATCCAAGCAGTATAATGTCGCAGCTTGGATTAGGATGGGTAGCATTTTGTGTAGTTGTACTAGCTTCTGTTAATACAAATGCCACAAACATTTATTCATCAAGTATGGGAATATTAAACATGAAGCAAGGTGCATCACCTAAAAAAGTGCTAATTGGTGTTTCAATATTTCAATTCATATTATGCTTTTTACCATTGCTGTGGGCATCATTTTATCAATTCTTTACTGATTTTCTTAACCTTACAGCGGGGCTATTCGTTCCATTTTGGACAATAGTATTAATAGATTACTTTGCAGTACGGCATGGCAATATTGATGATGATGATCTTTTTGATAATAAAAACGGCAAATATTGGTATAAAAATGGTTTTAATAAATATGGGATTATTTCATTAATAGTTGGCATAATCGTTTATTACTGTATATATTTCTTTATGCATTCTGTCCAAGATGTGGTAAGTTGTAGTATTCCAACTGCTATTGTTGTTGCAATAGTATACTTTATCTTAGGAAGCAAGGGAGTAAAAGAAGGATATATAAAAATTTAAACAATCAATATTGATATTAAAATTATGATACCAAAACAACGGTTCGATAAATAATCGTTGTTTTGGTATTAATAATAATTTTTTTATTAATGTGTGTATAAAAAATATCAAAGAGTTTATATGATTTGTTTTATGGGAAGAAGGAAAATACTATGATATTAAAAAATGTATTTATTGAAAATGCAGAAACGCCTGTCGACATATGTATGCGAGATGGTAAATTTAAAACAATATCAGCTGGATTAGAAGCAACAAAGGGAGAGAAAACTATTGACTGTAATAATAAGTTAGCGTTACCTCCCATAATAGAGTCGCATGTTCATTTAGATGCTGCTATGACCGCTGGAAAACCAAGATGGAACATGTCTGGAACATTGTTTGAAGGAATACAATGTTGGGAAGAATATAAACCATTTCTTTCAAAACAGGATGTGAGAGATCGCGTTTACAGAACAATTCGTAAACAAGCTGCAAATGGCATACAATATGTTCGTACGCATGTGGATATCTGTGATCCAAAGCTGACAGCGTTAGAAACTATACTTGAACTTCGCGAAGAAGTAAAAGATTTTATAAATATTCAAATTGTTGCGTTTCCACAATACGGTATCTTAAGTTTTCCAAACGCTAAAGATCTTTTAGAAAATGCGCTAAAACTAGGAGCCGATGCGGTAGGTGCAATACCTCATTTTGAGTTTACCAGAGAGTATTCTGTTGCATCGCTGAATATATGCTTTGAGCTTGCAGAAAAATATAATAAATTAATCGATGTTCATTGTGATGAAATAGATGATGGCGCATCAAGAGGATTAGAAACCGTTGCAACTCGTGCATATGAAACTGGAATGCATGATATGGTTACAGCATCTCATACTACTGCCATGCATAGCTATGATAATGCCTATTTCCTACGACTTATGCGTATCTTAAAAATGAGTAAAATAAATTTTATTGCAAACCCATGTGTTAACATACATTTAGGTGGAAGAGCAGATACATATCCTAAAAAGCGAAGTTTAACCAGAGTGAAAGAACTACTTGCTGAAGGCTGTAATGTTTCTTTTGGATATGATGATATTTTTGATCCATGGAATCCACTTGGAAATGCTGATATGCGTGATGTCGTTTATATGGGATTATATGTTGGCCACATGCTTGGGCATGATGAGATTATGAATTCATATAAATTTGTAACCGAAAATGCAGCACGAACTTTACATCTAGGAAATGAATACGGAATCAAAGAAGGTAATCCAGCAAATATAGTAATATATGATTCTATAAATTGGTACGATGCATTAAATAATAATTCCGATGTATTATATTCATTTAAAAATGGAAATTTAATTTCTGAAACAAAACCATCTGAAACAAAAGTAAATTTTTAATAATATCAAATAATACACAACCAAAACAGCGGCCATACGGCCGCCGTTTTAGTTGTGTGTAAATTGAGAGGATGAGATATTTATATTTAGTATGGTGTCATTATAGGGCGAAAGTCTTAAATAATTCTTAAATCAATAATGTGCTATAATAGTAGACAGATATAACAGCGACAGTATTTCAGCAGACACTTTTGCTTGCCTGGACCGTCGTATATGGTCGTATACAAAAAGGAGGTCTTTTCCATGTCACTTAAATTTGATAAAGAATCATCATATGTGATGCCTGTGTTCTTCGGACCTACAAGCATGCAGTGCCGGCCGGGAAGCCATATGGCTGATCCTTATTTCAAAGGGTCGCATTATGCGCCTGGAGACAATCATGTGATCAACGTTACTTTTGAGACAGACAGAGAACTGCTGGAATCGATGATACCTGAATGCTACACACTAAATGATCCGTATGTGATGGTTTCTGTCGTTGAGTTTACCAATCTCGGCTGGCTTGCCGGACATACATACAATCTGATCAACATAACATGTCCTGTTCATTTCGACGGGAAGCGGGATCATCTGGACGGAGACCTGGTGCTCGTGATGTACGAAAACCATGCAGACCCCATAGTCGGAGGACGCGAGACCATGGGATACAGCAAGATATTCTGCGAGATACCGCCCATAGCTCATTATTTCACTGAAGATAAGGATGTATATACTGCCACGGCATCAGAATGGGATTTCACCTTCATGAAGATGGAAATCGATTCAAAAGCCGAATGTCCTGATAAGGATGCTTTGATAAAGATGGCGACACGCAGCGCCGGCAAGGTACATTACAAATATATCCCCGACGTACTGGAAAAAGAAGAAATAGGCAAAGTGCCGAATTTCGCAAAGCCTGCAGTTGCATGTCCGACGATACTGCCCAAGTGGGTAAAGCCGGATGATTATCCGTTCGAGATCAGGACTCCGGAAGTCAAATTCTGCAGCGGCACCGTAAAATTCGAGACTCCCACATGGGAAGATATGCCCACATGGTACAATGTCGCGAAGGGACTTTCAGATCTGCCTGTAAAGCGTGTACTCGGATCGCAGATAATCCATTACGACGAGCCCTGCGAATACTGCACATGCTATAAACTGAGATAGACAGCAGCGCCGGCGCATGCCGCCGCAAAGCAGCCGATCAGAAAACTGAATCAGAAGACCAAAACAGCGGCCATACGGCCGCTGTTCCGGTTATGTGCAAATTGAATAGGGTAAATATCAGAATGATGTGATGTTTATTTTGCCGCAGCAAATTTTATCTTTGAATAGCTGCTGTATATTTTTTTGCCGTTTACTGTTTTATATGCTTTGACCTTGAAATAGAAATTCTTGCCTGCCGTTCTGTGCAGTCTGGTGTAGTCATTGTTCCAGCTGCCCCTGGCATTTCTGATCATATGGTATTTTCCATTCTTTGAAGAAGCCATATAAAGCTTATATCCTGTCGATCCGCTTCTTTCGCTCCAGACAGATTTGATGGCGTTATTCTTTGCCGTAAGCTTCAGTACCGGAGCTTTTGCTACGACTCTCACGGAAGCTGCCGGCGATGCGGCGCTTCTCAGGCTTCCTTTATATGCTTTTACTTTATAGTAGTATTTCTTTCCTGTCTTCAGTTTTTTATTCGTCCACTTGGCAGATGAAGCTCCTTTGACCGTTTTGACAATTTTATATGTACCGTTCTTTTTTACTGCTCTGTAAATTTTATATCCGTTCACTCCGGAAACCTTTGACCACGATACTTTGGCCGATGTCCAGCCTGCAGCGGTCGCTCCTGCTCTTGACGGTCCGGCAATGCTGACTATTACCTTAGCAGCTGGGCACATTATATTTCCAGTCGTTTTTCCAGAATACCCGTTGTATGTAACAGTTCCCTTTGCAGATATATAATATGTTCCCGGAGTATTGAACCTTACGCTTGCGATGCCGTGGTCATCAGTTTTCCCGCTCATGGCTGTAAGAGTTCCGGTTGCAGCATCGAGTTTCTGTATGGTGCAGGTGTTTGGAACGACCTCTGTCTGCGCATACGTGTTAGGATCGCTGCCGGCTGCATTCAGCAAAACATAAAATGTTCTTCCTGCTTCGGCTCTGTATGTATTTTTATCGAAATAGCTGTACAGGTCATTCCAGCCGGAAGTAAATGAACAGATATCTACGACATCACCGTTTTTAACTGTGTCTGTCGAGACATTCGCTTTTATTGCTTTGTGATTTACATAATACAGCCCCACCTGACTGTTTCCGAACTGTTTTTTGACGCTGACTCCATATGAACTGTTCGCTATATCATAATAGCTGGTCGGAGCTGATGTGAAGGCGGAACCGTACTTGGCTATGTGCGCTGCTACGATAACATCCGATACTGTAACGACACCTGACGGTTCGCTGATCAACGGATAATATGTTTCTGTCATATTGCTTTTGGCAGTTACCGTCTTCCCTGCCATGTCGAAGCCGCTGCTCGAACTTGAACTGAATGTGACTTTGACGGTCTTCACAGCTGCCGTCGGCGCTGCTGCCGGTTTTGCCGTATTGGCCGCGGCAAACACTCCCACAGGCGACATGGCGAACACGCATGCGACCGCCGCCAGTACGGCTATGATTTTCTTTGTTTTTTTCATGATCTCTTCCTTTCTGCTGATCTGTTCATTTTACTTTTTTATAACTTACATTTGAATAAACGCTGTATACCTTTTTCCCGCTTACGTTTCTATATGCTTTTATCTTGTAGTAATATATTTTCCCTTTCCCGAGTCTGCTGTTCGTCCAGCCTGCGGCGCTGCTGCCGACTGTCTTTACCAGCTTATAGCCTCTGGTCTTTTTATATGATCTGTATATCCTGTATCCGCTGGCACCGGCGACTTTTTTCCAGCTGACTGTTATTTTTCTTTTGCCTGCTCTGGTACTGATGTACGGCTTTGACAAAGACGGGACGGCAGATTTTACAGCAGAATATGAGGTATATACATCTGCACTGTTTTCCGTTCCGCAGTATCCTCTGACTCTGTAGTAATACCGCTTCCCGGTGACAAGACCGCTGTCGCTGAATGCTGCCGCTGACGATGATGCTGTTCCGATCTGGCTGTAATTGACGTTATCTGTACTGCGTTCGATGCTGTATGATGATACGCTTCCCGTACTTTTCCATGTTACCTTCGCGCTGCTGTACCCCGATGATGCAGCTGTCGTCAGGTTCGGAGCCGTCGTGGTATATCCGGCCTTTACCGCCATGATATAGCCGCTGTCGTTCCTGTAATATATCGTGCCGCTGCTATCCGCAGTGAGAGGGGTCACGCAGTACTGCTGATGCGCCGGTATGAACAGGTCTCCCTTCGAAGCCAGTGTTTTTCCGTCTGCCGAAAGTTCGATGTACCAGATACCTCCCGGATATTTGTTGTAAGTGGAATAAAGACACAGCTTGCCGTCATAGCCTTCGGAAAGCAGCATCTCTCCCTTTACTGCTCCAGGCGCAGTGACGCTCCACGAAGATTTGGACAGATCCGCCGTACTGTATGCAGCGATCGTTCCTGCATCTGTTCCGACGTAAATATTATCATTATATATGACCGGCGTATTGGTGGACGTCGAACCGAGATCGATGCACTTTGCCTGACCTTCATCCATCTGCCCCGCAGACACAGGTACTTTATACAGCTTGCCCTGATCAGTCGTAAAGTACAGACAGTTTTTATAATACTGGATCGTGCACCTGATACCGCCGCTGATGTGCGGCACAGTATCTTTTATATTACCGGCGCTGTCGAATGAGCATAATGTAGATTTCTGATATGTCTCAGAAGTCCTTCTGCCGTCCGCCTCAGCTCCGGCATATATATTGCCGTCATCATCAAAGGCCGCGCCCATCCAGTAATAGCCATTGCTGTCAGTGTGTTTCCATTCAGTCGTTCCGTCAGATGCATTCAGACAGAAAAATGTGCCGGCATCTTTTGAATCGCCCCAGGTGCTTCCGTAAACACAGCCGTTCTTATAGATAAGCGGATCCACGTTCTGTCCTTCGAAGGCATTGCTGCTGGTCCATTTTATATCCAGAGTGGACGCATCGAGCGCCTGTACTTTGCATTTCTGCACACCTGACTCTTCATATGTGACAAATGCATATATCTCGCCGCTGCCATTTTGAGCAAGCGGAAACATAGCATATCCCGGAGTCCCCGTCAGTCCGGCACTGGTCTGCGTGACCGCACCTGTCTCCTTATTGATCTTCTTTATATATTTACCTGACTGCACGTATATGCTTTCGCCGATCACCAGCGGAGATGTAGGCTCGTTCGACCATCCCGTGCCGAGACTGCGCTCCCAGTTCAAAGTCCCATAGGCAACTTTGTCAGGCGTCTTTGCCGAGGTGACTTCAGCAAAGCTCACGCTCATGCTCATCGCAAATGCGACCGCCGTCACCAGCAGCAGCACTGCTGCTTTTTTTATTATTTCAGCTGTTCTGCTCATGTGCTATACGTCCTTCCCGAGATCCATCGTGTATTTCCACTCGATCCTGTCGCCCTTTTTCACTGAGTATTCATCGGCGCCCTTATCAGGTTTTTTGCCGTTCACCTTGTAGATCCAGCCGCTCTTGCTGCCGCCGTCCTTTTCAAACATCCCGGCGATGCCCTGCACATATGGCGTGCCTACGCTGGTCTGCGACTGCACAGAAATAGAGATATTTTTCTTTTTTACTATCCGCTTCGTTATGTCCAGAACGCTGTCGCCCGATTTTACTGCGACCTTCACGGTCGACATTATCACTCCGCTGGAGGGTATGATCTTCGCGACCGACGAATCGAATTTACTCTTGTTATTCGCCGCATTATGACAGGTTATCGATATCGTGCATGTCTTCGAAGAAGAAGCCGACGAACCTGAATGCGAAGAGCTTTTTTTACTCGAAGAAGATTTTTTTGCGGCCGCCTTTTTCTCGGCCGCTTTCTTCTCTGCTTTTTCTTTCTTCTCTTTATTGGCCTTCTTTTCTTTTGCCTTGTCCTTGCTGCTCGTCGTCTGGGAAGCAGTAGTTTTGCTGCCATTGTCATTCGAAGCGGAGCTGCTGCCGCAGGCGGCAAAGCATCCTGCGACCAATGCGAGTATCAGTACGGTAATCAATATCTTCTTTTTCATCTTGTTTTCCTCACAATTTTCTGTGCTTTTCCGGCATCAGGCCGGGCATGCTCTTTGCGTTTCTGCCCGGAAATATCTGCTGCCGGGCATGCTCCCGTATCGATATATAAAAAGGGCTGCGGCTTTTCGCCGCAGCCCGTATTTGCTGCTTGTTTCTGGCACCGGTAACCACGCCGGCTATAAGCCTTTTCGTCCATGCAGGTCTTCTGGCTCGCGCATCTTCGCTGTCTCCGTCTTCCCGCAGGACTGCTCCTGCAGTGACATATGGAGACCGCTCCGCGCTTACAGCGGCGGGTCCGCACCGGTCTTGCACCGGTTTCCCTCTTAGTTCCCGAAGTTCGGGAAAACATGAATGATATTCTGTTTGTATTGATATAATATCTTTGGTCTTTACGATTGTCAATATCCTTTAAGATATTTCAGGGATAGTCAAATTCTTTATGCTGATCTCGACTATGAACCAGCGAAAATATATCCGTCAATCTTCATTAAGTCCGTATTTCAGCTTGACCCTGTCGATCTTTCTGATCAGCGGCTTGCCGATAAGCAGCAGGAATATCGCCGTAGCAGAAGCAAGGATCGTATCCATCCACAGTCCTGCGCCGTAGACCGAGATGACTGTTGCCATAGTCGGCCTGGCTGTAATAGAAAATATCGTCCACAGATCGGTGATGGCGCCATGCAGCACATAGGAAACGATCACGCCGTAGATGACCATCGGCCATATGCTCCTGCTCCTGAAGACATTGTTCGAAAGCAGTCCGGCAAACATGCCGATCAGTCCCCAGGCCACCATCTGAAAAGGCGTCCACGGGCCCTGTCCGAAAAAGAAATTGGAAACAAAGGCAGTCATGGAGCCGACAAGAAATCCTGAATTGGCCCCGAGACTGACGCCGGCGATTATTATAAAAGCAAATATCGGCTTGAAACTCGGCAGCATGAAGAATGCTGCCCGGGATACTACAGCCAGCGAGATCATCACCGCTATGAGGACCACTTTCCTGGCATGCGGTTTTCCTGCTTCGAATGAAGTATAAAACGGGATTATCACAAGAACGATTATGATTATGCTGGCATAAAGATAGCTTCTGTCACTGTCGAATTTCAAAGTCAGCAGCATTGTCGCCACAGCCAGTATGATGCATATGATCGTAATCAGCCTGCTTTTCACTCTGCTTCTCCTTCGATGTTGCGTTTTACAAGATCAGCGATATCCTCCGAGGTCACTGCATTCCTGAACAGATGCCTCGACATCCTGTTCGCTGCTGTGGTGTAAAAGCTGTTTCCGGAAAAGAATTTTCTCGGAGTATCAACAGTGGTTATGCTGCCGTCGAAAAACATGGCGCAGCGGTCGGCGTAGCGTCCGCAGAATTCTATATCATGGCTGACCATGACGACAGATACGCCTCTGTCCGCCAGCTTTCTCAATATCCCTGCCAGTTTGTTCTTGAAATGATTATCCATGCCCTTGGTAGGTTCATCGAGAAGCAGTACCTGCGGCTCTGCCAGCAGAACTTTTGCCAGCGCGGCCCGCTGCTGTTCTCCTCCCGAGACATCATATGGATGCGAGTCGAGCAGCTCCGTTATTTCCACAAGCTCAGCGACCTTAAGAATTTTTTTCTTTTTTGCCTCTTCATCTTCGTGCGAGCTTTCCAGCATCTCCAGCAGATCTTTCCTGATGGATTCCTCCACAAAAAGCGTCTGCGGATTCTGCGGCAGCATCACGACATGTTCTTCGTTTATCTCTGTCCTGCCCCGATAAGGCTTTCTGATCCCGGCCATGATCGAAAGTGCGGTAGATTTTCCGGTGCCGTTTCCTCCGACTATGGCAAAGATCTCTCCGGGCAGCACTTTCAGGGAAAGCCCCTTGATGACATCGTCTCCGTCTTTCAGATAACGGAACCAGATATCTTTGATTTTTATCACAGCCCTGTCTGCTGCATTCCCGTGCTTTTCTTCAGGCAGCTTATCCTCCGTGACAGTATGGTCCCTGAATATTTCCGTCAGCCAGCGGCGACCCTCCCCTACATCTGTCGGACAGGGATACTCGCTGCCGATACCGTCATCATATAACAGCGAATATGTCTGCAGCGGTGTAGGCATGGAGAAAAACATGTCGTGTTTTTCCTGCGCCAGGATCGCACCGGCATTGGCAGGCGTATCGTCTATGATGAGTTTTCCTTCATCCATGACCAGCACTCTGTCTGCAGCAGGCAGCACATCTTCCAGGCGATGTTCCGTTATCAGCACGGTCGTGCCTATCTCCCTGTTGAGCTTTTTTACTGTGTCCAGAAAATCAGCAGCAGCGATCGGATCCAGCTGGCTCGTAGGTTCATCCAGTATGAGCACATCCGGCTGCATGGCCATGACTGCGGCAAGATTGAGTATCTGTTTCTGCCCGCCGGACAGCTGTGATATGTCTTTGTTGAACCATGTCTGTATACCGAAATAGCTGGCCATCTCTGCCACTCTGATACGGATAATATTGCTGTCGTATCCCAGATTTTCCAAACCGAAAGCCAGTTCATGCCATACCTTATCCGTAACTATCTGATTATCGGGATCCTGCAGCACATATCCTATACGTTCGGCCTGTTCTCTTTCTGTCACTTCATCGAGCTCGGTCCCGTAAAAAAGTATCTCGCCTTTTTTTTCGCCGTGAGGCGCCAGTACTGATTTCAGATTCCGCAGCAGAGTGCTCTTTCCGCATCCGGATTTTCCGCATAGGGCAGCCATCTCTCCGTACTCAAGCGAAAAAGAAATTTCTTGCAGTGCCGGTGTCTCTCTGCCCGGATATGTAAATGTCAGATCTTTGATATTGAATGTTTCCATCTGATCTCCTCCGCCAGATCCAGGATCGCCGGTCCGGCGCAAATAATAAAATAAACTGCGGATACCATATATGTCATGACTCCGTTCAGCGAAACTTCCATGACCGGATAGCACTCAAAAGTCGCTGCCCCCGATACGAACCCGGCGATCACTGCCGCAAACAGCACTGCCATAATAAGCATCATCGCCGTATCTCTTTTTTCGAAACGGAAATTGGAATATGTGCTCCTGCCGGGCAGACCGTATCCGCGCGAGCGCATGGAATCTGCCGTTTCGATAGCATTTTCCAGAGCCCATGTCGTCATTATGGATGTTATCTTCACTCCATGCCCGATCTGTTCTTTCGATGTCCCGGACGTGAAATTTTTTCTTATGCATTTCTGTGCATCGGCGATCTTACCGGCCTGCTGCGAAAACCTCGGTATGAACCGCAGCACCATGGAGAACACCAGGCTCGATGAAGGTGCAAGCCGTCCGAACACATACATGAACTTATCACTGGTCATGACCACCCCGTAGCAGTAGAACCACATTATCACCGCAGCGATCATCACGCCGCTGACGATGCCGTAGACCAGCGCTTCCTCTGTTACCGGATTGGCTCCCAGATAGAAGATCACCGTTGTTCCGCGATGCACAAACAGAGGATTTATCACCGCCGTAAGCACCATGATGATGAGCGGCATGAAAGCAAAAAACTTCAGAGCTTTTTTACCGCGCAGCAGTACTGCGTATATCAAAGCGCCTCCGAGCGAGATCCCCACCATGACCGGATGGAGAAAAACGACGCCGAAAATTATCACTCCTGCAAAATATATGAAATTTATTATCGGGTTATATGTCCCGAAGACATCTCGTTTCATTGTTTCAAAATATCACCGACTATTACACCTGTCAATGGCCGCGAATCATTTCTCAGATTGAAATAGATATCGTAAAGTGATATCCTACCCGCAGGAGAAGACGAAATGAAACGCACAAATATTTATGTATCTACGATCGCTGCTGACGCGGAAGAAGTAATAAAAAAATACGGGTTCGGCATCGAACTCGGCCAGTTCTGTACGGCAGCGGCCATGGAAGATGAGGCGATCAGGAAATCGACTGCCGATCTGCTGGCATCACTTTACTCCCCCAGGGCTGTCCTGCATGCGCCGTTCAACGAACTGTTCCCGGCGGCCATAGATCCGCAGGCCGTCATGCTCGCTGAAAAGCGTTACCGCCAGGCATATGACACCGCAACGTCATTCGGCATCGACCGCATGGTCGTGCATTCCGGATATATGCCTTTCGTATATTTCAAGGAATGGCATATCGAAAAATCGATAAAATTCTGGAACAGATATATGGCTGACAAACCCGGAAATTTTCAGCTGTACATAGAAAACGTACTGGAAGACGAGCCCCGCATGATGGCCGATATGATGAAGGAGATCAAAGACGAACGGATACATATATGCCTTGATATCGGTCATGCCGCCTGTATGAGCGACGTACCGGTCGAAGAATGGATCTCGGTCCTTTCTCCTTATATAGGACACCTGCATATGCACAACAATAACGGCAGCTACGATGATCACGCTCCCATCGACAAAGGGAAGATCGATATCGCGAAAACGATCTCGGCAATAAAAAACTGCTGTTCTCCGGATGTGACCTTTACGCTGGAAAGCATGGACAGCACCGCTTCTGCACTCTGGCTCGAACACAGGGAAGGAATAACAGATGAATGAAAAAGAATTATTTGATTATATAAAAGCATTGCCGACGGCAGATGCTTCGATGATCAGGCAGGCGGAAGCAAGACAGGCCGCACTGGCCAAACCGCCCGGCAGCCTCGGCAAACTCGAAGCGATCTCCGTACGCATGGCCGGCATCACCGGACAGCTGACCGGCATACCGAAAAAGCCGGCCGTGATCATTATGTCTGCCGACAACGGCGTCGTTGCCGAAGGTGTTTCTTCGGCGCCGCAGTCAGTCACTATGGCACAGACCATCAACTTTACCAGAAAGCTTACCGGCGTCGGTGCTCTGGCAAAGACTTTCGATACTGATCTGCTGGTTACCGATGTCGGCATAAACGGAAAAGTCCCCGAGGAACTGTCCTCTGAAAAGATCACAGATATTTTTCATGGCAGGATCCTCGACAGAAAGATAGCCTGCGGCACGGACAATCTTGCCTGCGGCCCTGCCATGACTCGTCAGCAGGCGCTCGAAGCCGTAAGTACCGGCATAGAAGTAGCGGAAGCGGCAGCGGATGCCGGATATGATCTGTTCGGCATCGGCGAGATGGGGATCGGCAATACGACTACCAGCACTGCCGTCCTCTCGGCGATCACAGGACTCGAACCCGAAGCCATAACCGGCCGGGGCGGCGGCATCACTGACAGCTCGTTTATAAAAAAGAAACAGATAATCAACGATGCTCTCAAACGTAACTGGCCTGAAGGCGGAGCCTGTGAAGATATCATCGATACGCTTGCCAGAGTCGGAGGCTTCGATATCGCCGCCATGGCAGGAGCTTTCATCGGCGCAGCTTCCCGTCATCTGCCGGCAGTCATAGACGGATACATCTCCGTGGTGGCAGCACTGACGGCGGCGTCACTGGCACCTGTTTCAAAAAACACGATGTTTGCTTCGCACCGCTCTGAGGAACCCGGCTACGATGCCGCCATAAAAGTACTCGGCCTGGATCCCATGCTGGATCTCGACATGCGGCTCGGCGAGGGCAGCGGCTGCGTCCTGGCTTTCCAGGTCATAAAGGGAGCCTGCGGCGTCATGACCGGCATGGCTACATTTGACGAAGCAAAAATCAATGACGATTATCTTGAGGAAATAAGAAAAGGCGACTGTTTCTGATGAATATTTTTATCAGCGGAGGCTGCAAAAACGGAAAATCTTATCACGCGCAGAGATGCGCAAGAGCGATGGCAGAGTCAAACGGGTCGCCTCTGTATTACCTGGCGACAATGGATCCTCATGATGATGAAGACCGCGCACGTATACGGCGCCATCTGCGTGACCGCGACGGCTGGGGGTTCGCTACCCTGGAACAGCCTGTCGATATCTGCAGCTGTCTGCGTAAACCCGGCGTCGATGCGCACGGAGTTTTCCTGCTCGACAGCGTCACTGCTCTGATGGCGAACGAGATGTTCGACAGCGGCCTCGATCCGGACGAAGCCGCAGAAAAAACAAAAGACGATCTCTGCAGATTCGCAGAGCTTACCGGAAATACCGTGTTCGTTTCCGACGGCATCTACAGTGATGCTTTTCTGCATGAAGAGCTTACCGGAAAATACCGGCGTGCTCTTGCCGCCGCAGATATGGCTCTGGCTCAGATATGCGATAAGGTCACAGAGGTCGCTTACGGAAATATCACCGAGCACAAACAGGCAGGTGGGATATGAAAATACTGAAGGGATTCATGATGGCCTGGGGCATGTTCTGCTCCATTCCCTGTCCATATAAAAAATGGGATGAGGGCTGCAGAAAACAGATGCTGCTGATGCTGCCTTTCATTGGACTGATCATCGGCGCGATATGGTACGGCTGCTGGGAGCTTATGGAACTGGCGCATTTTCACATCGCGCTCGAAGCGGCAGTCATGGTCGTCATACCGCTGCTGCTGAGCGGAGCCATACACGCAGACGGTTTCATGGATGTCTGCGATGCGATATTTTCACATCGCGATCTGCAGGAAAGACAGCGCATACTCAAGGATTCGCACACCGGAGCCTTTGCCATCATCTCGCTTATGATCTGCATGCTGCTGATGTTCGGAGGAATGTGGAGTTTTCTGGACATGGCAACGCCGCTGATCATGTCAGCCGTTGTGATGATACCGGTGATGACGCGCTGCGCTTCCGTGATATGCATACTGCAGGCAGAGCCTCTTGATCTCAGCCAGTATTACCGGGAGGACTGGCATCCTGACAACAAGGGTACGGCAGCAGAAGTCTCGATAATGTTCATCCTCTTCATTATTTACGCAGGGATCTCAATGCTCGCCTGCCATGCGATCACCCCGTTGTTCTTTACTGCGATCCCCCTGTTTTCATTTATTATTGCTTATATCGCAGGTGTTGCCGCGCGTCATGATCTGCGTGGGATGAACGGCGATATTTCTGGATTCATGATCACTGTCGGAGAAGCGGCAGGCATTTTGATCGGAGGTATTTCATCAGCATGGTTTTGATTTTCGGAGGAGCATGCCAGGGCAAGCTGGCATATGCAAAAAAAGAATACGGCGGCAGGGTATTCAGCTGCTGTGATGAAAGGATAGATTATACTGCGGATATAATCTGCGGTCTGGAAAAATTCGTTCTCGCCTGTTTTGACAATGACAAAGAAGCTGCCGATGTTCTCAAAGAGCACGCGGCAGAACTGAAGAACAAAGTCATTATCTGCGAAGACATTTCCTGCGGGATCGTCCCCGTCGATGCGCGGCTGCGGGCCTGGCGCGAAATGACCGGCAGGACGCTCACCCGTTTATCTGCAGATGCCGATACTGTCATCCGCATGTTCTGCGGCATACCTCAGGTACTTAAATAACTTTTTTATATATTCGTTCCTGCTGCTGCGGCATATCAGCGGTTCTGTTTCGACATATCCGCAATTCTGCTGCGCCATGTTCGTGCCTCTGTTCGGGCATATCCGTACCGCTTTCCCGTTAACGCGCGCCTGTGATACAAAAAACAGAAAAACCGGTAAAACCGGTTTTTCTGCAAAGTGTGTGTGTATTCAATAAAAGAAGGAAAGTTGTATAGATAAATCTATACGCTTAACTTACGTTTATAGTAACAATTGAATGTGTTGAACATGTGTTGATTGTAAGTAATTTAATATTATTTTTTTTGCTGTCGTCAGTAGTTCTGATGCGTCATCATATCATAAAGCATTTCAGAATCATCATGCTCGGCATCGTAGACCATTTTCCCGCCTACTACGACAGCTGCCACATCCGGCATCAGCCTTGATGTGACCATGGTGACGCGGAAGGGATCTTCGTCAAAAATCGCGAAATCCGCGTATTTTCCAACGGTTATGGTGCCGTATAAGTCTGCTATGCCGGCCTTTTCCGCCGCTCTGACCGTTCTCGCATCGGCTGCGTCTCCGGGATCGTCACCCGCATCATACGGGCCTGCATCGCATACATCTGCTATAAATCGTTGTTTAACGATATGTTCTTCATTCGGATTTTCCGCCCCTTCCAGCGCTTCCTTATATAAGCACTTCTCCGCTTCACTCATATTTCCGCCGCAGACAAGTGTGTACCCGCTCTGATATGTCATCTCGGCGACATCTGTCATAACAGCGGCGGTCTCATGTTTCTCATCCCTGGTCCATTCCGGCATTTTTGTGATATCTGCCGCAATAAATCCGGGAAGCATCCAATATCCCTGCATATCATAAACTACTGTGTTTTTCGTTTTCAGCTGTTCCAACTCCGCGCTGCTGCCGACAGCAATGATCCTGCCGCCTGCCGCCGCTACGGCCTGGGCTTCGGGCATGTCCTCATCCTGTGTGATGACCCTGCCGCCGTCAAAGATCACTTCTGCTGTCTGTTTCATATCGTCTCTTATTTTATCCATGTTTTCTCCCTCATTTGCCGCGTATATATTTTACATATGTTTTATCGCCTTTTTTTTCAGTAGTCTTGAAGAGATAATCGCTGTCACCCTTGACCATCAGGAACACAAATTTACCCTTATATGTCTTGGGCGGGTAAAAATCATAGCCTTCCGGTTCATTGCCTATCTCCACGGTGTCGCCGATGCCTTCATACTTTGTGCCGCCGGAGCTGACTGTTCCTCCGTCAAGTCCGGTGATGCTGAAGTCAAGAGTCACATCGGAGATCCCCCATTCCTTTGCCGGGAAACCTGCAGGATATTTTACCTGATAATAAGCCGCACAATATTCAAGATCGTCGCTGCCGGCTGAAGTATCGACTGTCTGCCCTTTGGCCGAGCTGTTATAATCATCGATGATCCTGCTGACCTTTTTCTGATCCCTGACTACTTTCGTCACGCGGAATTTGACCTTATGCGCCTTCTTGTCCGCTGCCGATACTTTCATCGTCGTTACCCACTGACCGACAGATGCGGATTTTTTCTCCGCTGTTTTACCGCTGTCCGTTCCGCTGCATCCCGATACTGCAAAAACGAATACCGCCGCCGCTACCAGCGCCAATACTCTCTTCAGCTGTCTTTTTGTCATAATGATTCCCTTTTCCTCTGCTTGTTCTTTATATATGCCGCTTCTGCTTTACTGCTTTAAATCGCTAAACCAAGTCTCATGTTTCACGTGAAACATCACAGAGACTTCAGCAGCTCTATCAGCCTTTCCAGTTCATCGCGGCTGTAGTATTCTATCTCTATCCTGCCGCGTTTTCCGCTCTGTTTCAGATTCACCTTCGTACCCAGAATGTCTTTCAGCTCTGATTCCACCTGCACGACATCCTCGTCTTTCTTTCTGGGAAGCGCCTTCTTCACAGCAGCCTTTTTCTTTCCGGCCAGGGCCTCCGCTGTCCGCACCGACAGGCCTTCATCTGCTATTTTTCTGGCAATAGCCAGCTGTTTCTTTGTATCCGCGATCCCCAGCAGAGCCCTTGCATGGCCGCTGGTCAGCCTGCCGTCAGATATCATGGCTTTGATGCTGTCCGGAAGTTTCAGCAGACGGATGGAATTAGTGATATACGGTCTGCTCTTGCCCACGCTCCTGGAGACCTGCTCCTGCGTAAGTCCGTATGCCGAGATCATGCGGTCCAGGCCTTCGGCTTCCTCGACCGGGTTGAGATCCTCACGCTGCATGTTTTCGATGATGGCGAACAGCATCAGTTCTTCGTCCGACAGTTCCCGCACAAGGCAGGGGACTTCTTTCAGGCCAGCCAGTCTGCTGGCACGCCAGCGCCTTTCTCCGGCGACGATTTCGTAGCCTTTTCCCTTTTTCCTTACTATTATCGGCTGAATGACACCGTGCTCCTTTATGGAAGCAGCCAGGTCTGCCAGCCCTGCTTCATCAAAAGTCTTTCTCGGCTGGCCGGCATTAGGCTTGATCCTATCTATATCTATGGAATCGGCATCCTTGGCTGCCGGATTATTTTTCCCTGCCGGCGTGTTTTCAACTACTTCCATATCGCCGAACAGCGCATCGAGCCCCTTGCCCAGTCCGGTGTTCTTCTTCTTAGCCATCATTTTCTTCCTCCATGCTGAGGAATTCATCCGCAAATTCCTTATATGCCTCCGCTCCGGCGGATCTGGGGTCGTATTCTATGATCGGCATCCCGTAGCTGGGTGCTTCAGCCAGACGCACATTCCTGGGAATGACTGTTGAATAGACCTTTTCCTTGAAATATTTTTTCACTTCCTCGACTACCTGTATCGAAAGGTTGGTCCTGCCGTCGAACATGCTGAGAATGACTCCTTCGACCTGTATGTCAGGATTGAGCTTTTTCTTTACCAGTTCTATGGTGCTCATCAGCTGGCTGACTCCCTCCAGCGCATAGAATTCGCACTGGATCGGGATCAGCACCGAATCCACGGCGGTAAGAGAATTAATAGTCAGAAGTCCGAGCGAGGGAGGGCAGTCGATAAAAATGTAGTCATAATCGTCTTTGACGCTGTCTATGGCCTTCTTCAGTCTCGTTTCCCTGCCGTCTATGCTTATCAGTTCTACTTCTGCACCCGCCAGCTGCACACTGGCCGGTATTATATCCATATTTTCCACCTGCGTTTCGATGATCGCATCCCTGGCGTCGACATCATCGAGCAGCAGTTCGTACGTTGAATATCCGAGTTCTTTCTTGCTGACACCGAGACCGCTGGTCGTATTTCCCTGAGGGTCTATGTCGATGACAAGGACTTTTTTGCCCTTTGCCGCCAGACAGGCTCCCAGATTTATATTAGTCGTCGTCTTTCCGACTCCGCCTTTCTGATTAAAAATCGCGATTGCTTTTCCCAAATCAGTTCCTCCTTATATCAATGAACTATTTTTGCTCCATATTTCGATTATACACGGTTTAAGTAAAAAAACTACAAATAAATAAAATGTTTCACGTGAAACATTTTATCTGCGGTCTTTATGATTTTATTTGAGCGGTTCTCTGGACGGCGTCCCCGCTTTTCTGGGAAATCTGCCCGCAGTACGCCTGTTTTTTCTTATCACGATCATATTATGTTCAAACTCGCTGATGCACTCCGCTCTTTCGATGCGAACCACTTCTCCGCCCAGCAGCCGTATGGCCTTACCGGCGCTTTCCGCTTCTTCAGCGGCCTCCGGCCCTTTCCAGGCAATAAAGGTGCCGCCGGGTCTCACGAACGGCAGACAGTATTCGGCCAGCGTCGCCATGCCTGCCACGGCACGTGACACACAAATATCAAATCGCTCCCGCAGAGCTTTCTGCCTTGCCAGGTCTTCGGCTCTGCCGTGTACGGTCTCCGCATTGTCTATATTCAGCTCTGCACAAAGTCCGTCGATGATCCGCAGCCGCTTGGCAAGAGAATCGGCCAGCAGGAAGTGCCTGTCCGGCATGACCACAGCCAGAGGTATGCCTGGGAAGCCGCCGCCGGTCCCGATATCTATAATATTCCCGGCAGAAGCGAATTCCGGAAAAGTCATGCACGCGAGCGAATCAAGATAATGCCTGACCTCGAATTCCGCCTCACTGTCAATAGATGTAATATTTACCTTTTTATTCCATTCAATGATCCCTGCCATATATTTCTGCAGGATCTCGAGTTTCCTGTCGGCGTCCTCTGTCAGTACATCCGCGAGATATGCTTTCAGTCTTCCCATTCCCATATCATTCACCGCCGTCCATCTTATCATTGCAGCACCCTTTGCGCCGTTCCTTTTCCAGAAATATAAGGAGCACATTTATATCGGCAGGCGAGACTCCGGATATCCTCGTCGCCTGTCCCAGTGAAAGAGGGCGTCTTGCCTGAAGTTTTTCCATGGCTTCGTTTCTGAGCCCTTCGATCTTCTTATAATCTATGTCTTGCGGAAGCTTCCTGCTTTCCATCTTTTTAAATCTGGCGATCTGGCTTTGCTGTTTGCTGATGTAGCCTTCATATTTGATGCCGACAGTAAGCGCCGTCACAGCATGCGGCGATATTCCTTTCCTGTCAGGATCCGCAGGTGCCAGATTTTCATATGTGATCTCCGGCCGCTTCAGCAGATCGGCCAGAGACATTTTATTTTTCAGCGGCGCCGAGCCGAGTGTCTCCAGGTAATCATTCACCTCATCAGGCACTGCCCAGGTGTCATTGAGCCGGGCGGTCTCCTCTTCGACCGCCTGTTTTTTTTCTCTGTACTTTTTATATCTATCCTCGGAAACCAGTCCGATCTCATATCCCTTTTCTGTCAGACGCAGATCAGCGTTGTCCTGTCTCAGCACCAGTCTGTATTCAGCGCGGCTGGTCATGACTCTGTACGGCTCATTGGTCCCTTTGATTATCAGATCGTCGATGAGCACGCCGATATACGCTTCGCTCCTGTCCAGCACGAAGGGTCCCCTGCCGTCAAGCTTGCGGACCGCATTGATGCCGGCCATCAGCCCCTGTGCCGCTGCTTCCTCATAACCGGAAGAACCGTTGAACTGTCCGGCGCAGAAAAGGTTCTCTATCGAACGGTTCTCTAAATTCGCCTTCAGATCAAGTGAATCGATGCAGTCATATTCGATAGCATAGGCAGGCCTGGTGATGCGGAGATTTTCCAGGCCGGGTATCGTCTTGTAAAATTCCCTCTGTATGTTCTCCGGCAGAGATGTCGACATTCCCTGCAGATAGACTTCATCCGTCGTCGTCCCCTCGGGTTCGACAAACAGCTGATGTCTTTTCTTCTCCGGGAAGCGCCTTACCTTGTCTTCGATCGAAGGACAGTAGCGCGGACCGATGCCCTCGATATATCCGCCGAAAAGCGCCGACTTCTGAAAATTGTTCCTTATGATTTCGTGAGTCTTTTCATTTGTATATGTCAGCCAGCACGAAGCCTGTTCGCGCTCAAGTTCTTCATTCATGAAAGAGAAGGGCGTTATCTTCGCATCGCCTTTCTGTTCCTCCATACTGCTGTGGTCAAGTGAAGAAGCCAGGGCACGCGCCGGAGTCCCGGTCTTGAACCTGCGCATGGGCAGACCTAGTTCTTTCAGATTATCACCGAGACTGACGGAAGGAGCCAGTCCGTTCGGTCCCGAATCATAGGAACTGCTTCCTATGAAGACCCTGCCCTTCAGAAAAGTGCCCGTGCAGATTATCACTGCCCCCGCCTTGTATTCCGCACCTGTCGCCAGCCTGATCCCCGTGACTTTCTTCACAGGCTGCGCGGCATGATCCAGATCCTCGGTCAGCAGTTCTATGACCTCGCCCTGTTTGAGATCGAGGTTTTCCTGCGTCTCGATAGTCTTCTTCATCTCCAGATGATAAAGATGCTTGTCAGCCTGCACCCGCAGCGAATGTACCGCCGGTCCCTTGGCCATGTTGAGCATGCGGCTCTGGATAAAAGTCTTGTCCGCATTGATGCCCATCTCGCCGCCGAGCGCGTCTATCTCTCTGACAAGATGACTTTTGCCGGGACCGCCGACAGAAGGATTGCAGGGCATCATCGCCACCGCTTCCAGATTCATGCTGAGCAGCAGCGTTTTTTTACCCATGCGCGCAGCCGCCAGCGCGGCCTCGCATCCTGCGTGACCGGCGCCGATAACCGCTATATCATATTCGTCCATCAGATATTCTTCCATCTGTTTCCTTTCTATTTGCCGAGACAGAACCTGGAAAACACTTCATTTATTATATCATCGCTGACCGATTCGCCGATGATTTCCCCCAGAGAAGCATAGGCACTGCTGATGTCGACCTCGATTATCTCGAGTGCCTCTCCCCGGGCCGTCATCTCTGCGGCATCTGCAAGCGATGAAGACGCCGCTTTCAGCAGCTGACGATGGCGGGCATCGGTGACTATCAGAGAATCTTCCTGCTTCACCTCTCCGCCGTAGACCAGCTCCGCGATATGCTCTTCGATCTCCTCGATTTCTGCCGCATCTCTGACAGAGACCGGCATCACATCCGCACCCGTCACCAGCGATATTATTTCCTGTTTTGAAACTCTGCAGCCGAGGTCCTTCTTGTTCGCCAGAACGATGCAGCTGCGGCCGCCGATATGAGCAGCGATCTCACGGTCCTCATCAGTGAAGCCTTCACTGGCATCTATCATGAAAATGATCAGATCTGCATCGTTGAAGCTCTGTTTGCTTTTTTCGATGCCCTTCTGCTCGATGACATTTCCTGTATTTCTGATGCCCGCGGTATCAGTCAGTTTTACGGGGATCCCTTTTATGCTTATCGTTTCCTCGATGGTGTCGCGCGTCGTCCCAGGTATTTCGGTCACAATGGCCCTCGCTTCCCGGAGAAGCGCATTCATCAGCGAAGATTTGCCGACATTGGGCCGGCCGATGATAACTGTGCGCAGTCCCTCTCTGATGATCTTGCCTGCGTCTGCCGTAGAAAGCAGACGATCCGTCATCGCCGCGGCTGCCTCTGTTTCGTTTTTCAGTTTTTCATAAAGGACAGGCTCGATATCCTCATCAGGATAATCGATGTTGACTGTGATCTGCACCAGCGTATCCATCAGCGCGGCGCGGATCTTCCTGATCTCGCCCGACAGTTTTCCCGACAGCTGCCCGACAGCCACATCATAGGTCCTGTCTGTCTTCGCACTGATCATATCCATGACAGCTTCCGCCTGTGAAAGATCTATCCTGCCGTTGAGGAAGGCACGTTTGGTGAACTCTCCCGGCTCGGCTATGCGCGCTCCAAGATCTGTTGCCAGCTGCAGTATCCTGCGCAGCGAGACCACCGACCCGTGACAGTCGATCTCCGCCACATCCTCTTTCGTATATGTATGAGGCGCCCGCATGAAAACGGCCAGCACTTCATCGATGATCTCTCCGCTGCGCGGATCGATGATGCTGCCGTAAGTCAGTCTGCGGTCTTCCGTTTTTTCATGAGAAGCAGGAACAAATATCCTGCCGAGTATCTGCTCCGTCTCTTCGCCGCTTATTCTTACTATGCCTATCCCGCCTTCGCCGTACGCAGTCGAGATCGCAGCTATCGTTTCTTCCATGGATAATTCTCCCGCCGCGGCACGGCTCAATAAATGGATAATTCTCCCGCCGCGGCACGGCTCAATAAAATATATGGCCCGTGATGCTCACGGGCCATTTCATCTGCAGATTATTTAAGTTCTATTATGACCCTTCTGTACGGTTCATCGCCTTCGCTCCTTGTCGCGACCCTGTCGTCGTTCTGAAGTGTAGCATGTATGACCATTCTCTCATAGGGATTCATAGGTTCCAGTCTGACGCTCCTTCTGGTCTTGACGGCTTTGTCCGCGAGTCTCGCAGCCAGCTGTTCCAGCGTCCGCTCTCTTTTTGCTCTGTAATTTTCAGCATCGACCACAACTCTGATGTAGCCTTCTTTTCCTCTGTTTACGACCAGTGAAGTCAGATACTGGATAGCATCGAGAGTCTGTCCTCTTTTGCCTATTATCGTTCCGGCATCTTTTCCTTCTATGTCCGCATAAAGATATTCTTCATCTTTACTGGCAGTCACAGAAAGTTCGAGCCCCATCTGTTCAGTTATATCTCTGAGAAACATGAGTGCTTCGTCATCTTCTGCCACCGGTTCAAGATCATCGGGCCTTGCCGTAGCTATGCTGCGGCGGTTGGGTCTTTCTTCTGTGCTTTTTTCTTCGTAAGTCTTCCTGCTCTCGGAAGCGCGTCTCTCCTCGCTCTTCCTGCTGTCGGACGCATGTCTTTCTGAAGATCTCTTTTCTCTGCTGCGCGAAGGTGCTTTCTCTTTTGCCTGCTCGTGCTGTTCTTCGCACGGCTTCTGTTCAGGCTCTTTTTCTTCTGTCTTTTTATTATCTGCCTTAGGCTCGACTCTTACCTTGGCCAGTTTCGAACCCAGTCCCAGAAAACCCTTCGAAGGTTCTTCAAGTATGGTTATTATCACTTCGTCCCTTGTGAGCTTAAGGTCTTTAAGGGCCAGTTCTACGGCTTCATCTACATCGTTGCCGTATTTCTCCGAATAATTCATTTCCTTTTCTTCTTTCCTTTCTTAGCTGTGCCGAGTATCTCTGCTCTGATCTTGTTCATACGCATATTGAAGAATATCTGTATGAACTGACTGAAGAACCAGTAGATGCTGAGTCCTGCAGGATAGCTCCTGGCCATCATGACGATCATTACCGGGAAGATATATTTCATCATCTTCATCATGCCGCCCATGCTCTGTGCACTGCTGACATCCGATTGCTGCTGCTGGGTCATCGAGAAAGAAATGTATGTGGCAACGCCGGCCGCAATAGGCAATATCCATTTATCGGGCTGACTGAGGTCAGTCATCCATAAAAATGATTCATGCACTGCGAACAGCATTGAATCGTCACTGAGATAAAGAAGCGGGTTCCTTACCAGCGCAAACACTCCGAATATGATCGGCATCTGTATCAGCATAGGCAGACAGCCGCTCATCGGATTAAAATGTTCTTCTTTATACAGCTCCGACATTTTGATGTTCAGCATCTCTTTATCGCCGGCATATTTCTGCTGTATTGCTTTCATCTTCGGCTGTACCGCACCCATTTTAGCAGTCGATTTTATCTGCTTCATATATAACGGGTACAGACAGAACTTTACTATCAGAGTCAGGATAATGAGCGATATCCCGTAATTGCCCACTACTCCGTATATCGTGCCTATCAGCCAGCCCAGAGGTTTGGCTATGGCACCAATTATTGTCTGCATTAAATTCTCCTTACTTTAAAGGATCATATCCTCCCGGATTAAAAGGGTTGCACCTTAAGATCCGTTTTATTCCAAGATAACTACCTTTCAAGAAGCCGTACTTCTCCAGGGCCTGGATGAAATAGGCAGAACAGGTAGGATAGAACCGGCAGTGAGGCGGAAAAAGGGGAGAGATGAATTTCTGATAACCCCTTATAACGTATATCAGTACTTTTTTCAAAAAACCACCTTCTGTTTCAGTTCAGTTCTTTTTATTGCGGCTTCAATAGATTTTTTCACATCCGCACATTTCCTGTTGTTTATTGTATTTCTTGCGATGAATATTATGTCAAACCCGCTCTCCTCAAAAGGAGCGATGGTTCTGACGCTTTCCTTCATCAGCCGGCGGGCTCTGTTCCTCTGAACAGCATTGCCCACTTTCTTGCTAGCCAGAAAAGCTGTCCTGTTGTATGCCAGACCGTTTTTACCGTAGAAAACGATGACATATTTCGATCTTCCTGCTTTCCCGCGATCATACACAGCGGAAAAGTCCTTGTCTCTGCGTAAAACGTCTTTCTTCAGCATTCTTTGTACCTTAAGCGGACAGCTTCTTTCTTCCGCGTGCTCTTCTTCTCTTGAGCACATTTCTGCCGTTTCTTGTCTTCATTCTCTTTCTGAAGCCATGCTCTTTCTTTCTCTGCCTTTTCTTCGGCTGATAAGTCATTTTCATATGTAAACACCTCCTTGCTTTCCTTTTTACATGCAGCTCCGCCGCATCCAGCGCCTTCTTCCCGAACATACATGCCTGATAATTATATATCCCGGTCCGGGCTATGTCAATGATTTTATAAGTTGTATACAGCCTCTGCAGCTTCTGTTTTCAAGGGCGGCGGCCGTTTCCCCGGAGCTCCTCAATATCTTGTGGTGCTGTGAATTCTGTGCACTATTTTATGCACAGCCTGTGGAAAACTCCGGCATTGTCTATTTTTGGTCTTTTTTAAATTAACTCTTGTCTGTGGATAACTTTTTTTGTATTATAGAACTACATTATCAAAATATTGGGGGAATCAAATGGATGCATTGATAGAAAACTGGAACAAAGCGCTGGAAATGCTGCGTGAGGACATAACGTCCACCGCATATGATGCATGGATCGCACCTCTTGTTCCGAAAAACATCGATGAAAAACAGAACATACTGTATGTTGAGGCTGAAAATGATTTTGTCATCAGCCGCCTCAACGACAGATACCTTCAAATTTTGGAAGGTGCTGTCGGCATAGCTTTCAAAAATCAGTATAAAGTAGTCGCCAGATTAGCCGAAAAGAGGCCATATCCGGAAAAAAAGCCCGTCGCACAGCCGGAAGAAAAAAAATTCGCCGAAGAATACTATTTAAACCCCAGATATAATTTTGAATCCTTCGTAGTCGGCAAAAACAATGAATATGCCTATTCTGCAGCACTCGCTGTTGCTGAATCCCCTGCCAAACAGTATAATCCTCTCTTTATATATGGAGGATCCGGCCTGGGAAAAACGCATCTCATGCATGCCATAGGTCATTACATACTTAAAAACAGTGAAGATATGAAGGTTCTTTATGTTTCCTCGGAAATGTTCACCAACGAACTCATCAATGCCATAAGAGAAAAAAGAACTTCCGAATTCAAGAAAAAATACCGTGCTATCGACGTATTGCTGATAGACGATATACAATTTATCGAGGGCAAGGATTCCGTCCAGGAGGAGTTTTTCCATACTTTCAATACTTTATATGACAGAAACAAGCAGATAATAATCTCCAGCGACCGTCCGCCCAACAAACTCAACAGTCTTGATGAAAGACTGACCGGACGCTTCCTCTGGAGCATAACTGCCGATATTCAGCCGCCGGATTATGAGACCCGCGTTGCCATACTCATGAACAAGGCTGAATTTGAAAATATCGAAATAACAGAAGATATCCAGGAAGTGATCAATCTTATCTCTGAAAAAATCAAGTACAATGTCAGAGAGCTTGAAGGTGCCTTTACCAGAATAATCAGCTTCTCCACACTTCTCAAGAGACCTGTGAATCTGGCGCTGGCCAAGGATACGCTCAAGGAAATACTTTCTTCCAATGATATGAAGATATCCACTGAAAGTATCAAGCGCATAGTATGCAAGCATTTCAATATTAAGATCAAGGATATCGAATCTGCAAAGAGAAACCGTGAATTTGCATATCCGCGCCAGATTGCCATGTATCTGTCAAAGGAGATGACCGACAGCTCCTATCCGAAAATAGGAAAGGCTTTCGGCGGCAAGGATCATACTACTGTGATACATGCCTGCAAAAAAATATCATCAGAGCTGAAGACAGACGAAACGCTGCGGGAAACGATAAACGAACTGACGCTCACCATAAATGAAAACTGATTTATCCACAGCGCCTGTTGATATAAAACACCTACATATAAACAGCTTCTGTAAAATAACTTTTTGCTGAATTTCAACCTGCAGGACAGTTATCCACAGTATGCACATACCCTACTACTATTACTACTATCTTATATATAATAAAAACAAAGGAGACGCCTTATGAAATTTACATGTAATCAGCAAATTTTATCAAGAGCACTGAACACTGTAAGCAAAGCTGTAACTTCAAGGACTACCATCCCTATATTGAAAGGTATCCTTCTTAAGGCAGCAGATGACGGCAAGCTTACAATGGCTGCTTCAGATCTGGATCTCAGTATAGAAAAAACTATTGATGTAAATGTTGAAAGTTCAGGATCCATAGTAGTAGCTGCCAAACTGTTTGGCGATATCATCAGGAAGCTTCCCAATGAAGAAGTTTCATTCGAGGTAGAAGAAGGAGGAAGAGCTGTAATAAAGACGCTTTCTTCAGAATTTGACGTAGTAGGACAGCAGGCTGATGAATTTCCGAATACAGGAGACATCGGCGATGTATCTGTGCAGATGTCTATCGACAGAAAAATAATGAGCGATATGATAAGAAAAACATTTTTCTGCGCCAGCATAGATGAAAGCAAAGGAATAATAACTGGTATTTCTACGGAAATAACCTCTGATCATATGACGATGGCTGCACTGGACGGATTCAGAATGGCAGTTGCCGAAGAGAAAATGAAGAGCGATAAAGAAGGAAATATCATAATTTCTGCAAGAATAATGAATGAAGTCAATAAAATTCTCATGGAAAATGAAGCAGATGATGATATAACAGTGATACTGGGAGATAAAAAAGCGGTCATGCTCCTGGAAAGAACAAAAATCGTGATAAGACTTCTGGAAGGAGAATTCATCAAATACAGAGATATTCTTCCGAAGGAAAAGAAGACTACGGTCACTATCGGAAAAGATATCCTTGCGGAATCAATAGAAAGAGCTTCGCTTCTCGCAAAAGAGGGAAAAAATAAACTGATCAAGTGCAATATTCATGAAAATCTGATGACGATAACCTCGGCGTCTGAAGAGGGAGCTGTAAAAGAAGAAATAATCATGGAAAAAGAAGGAGAAGACCTGGAGATAGGTTTCAATTCCAAATATATGATGGATGCGCTGAAGGCGATAGACGATGAACAGATAATAATGGAATTCAATACCAGCATCACGCCCTGCATGATCAAACCGCTGCAGGGAAACAGTTTCAGTTACCTTATCCTTCCTGTAAGGATATCGCCCAACTGATGAAGGACATCTTCGGAAGATGCGCATAAAAAGAATAGAACTGAATAATTTCAGAAATTATACAAAAGCAGATATAGACTTTCATGAAAAGGTGAATTTGATACTCGGGGAGAACGCTCAGGGCAAGACTAATTTACTTGAGAGTATATATCTGTCTTCTGTTGGAAAATCTTTCAGGACGGCCAGGGATAAAAATCTGATAAAATTCAGCGAGGATTTCTGCAGGATAAAGACGGAGTATGTGCGCGGCGAAGATGAAGGCACAGTGGAGATAGCCATAAGCAAAGAAGGAAAGAAGGCAGCAAAACTTGACGGCGTCATGATCGAAAGATCTTCACAGCTGCTGGACAATATATACACAGTGGTATTTTCTCCGGAAGATCTCAAAGTGGTCAAGGACGATCCCGAAAAAAGAAGGTCGTTCATGGACAGGGAATTGTGCCAGCTGCACACATCGTATAATAACGATCTATATGTATTCAAGCGGGTCCTGGCCCAGCGGAATGCCCTGCTGAAGGAAAATATGCCTGATAAAAAAGAACTCGCCGTATGGGATGAAAATCTCGCTGAATGCGGCGCGGGAATAATTACAGCCAGAGAAAACTTCATTGAGGAAATCAATATACTCAGCCGCAGGATACATGAAGGCATAACTGCCGGCAGAGAAAATATCGAGATAATCTATGATGCCAATATCCCGGCCGCTTCCGGAAAAAGCGAGCAGAAGGAACAGATCGTCAGACTGCTTTCCGAGAATGCCGAAAACGATATTTATAACGGCAACACCGGCAGGGGCCCTCACAAAGACGATCTCAAGATCCTGATCGACGGCAAAAACGTCAGACAGTTCGGCTCTCAGGGCCAGCAGAGAACAGCGGCGCTGTCTCTCAAGCTTGCGGAGATAGGACTGATAAGAAGAGAAAAAAATGAAGATCCGATACTGCTGCTCGATGATGTCCTGTCGGAACTGGACGAAAACAGGCAGAAGTACCTGATCGATTCTCTGGGCAAAAGCCAGCTCTTTCTCACCGCAGCCAGTCTTCCGGAAGGGATAACAGCAGAGCTGCCGCAGGGAAAAATAATGAAGATAAAGAATGGGAGTGTAATGGAATGAACAGCATTCGTCCGACGATATATATGGTACTCATGTACGCAGCTGCCGGGTCTGTATTTTATGCGGCACTTGCCGCCGGAGGATCCGGTCCGGGAGCGATGATCCCCCTGGTGCTGCTGGTGGCCGTGCTGCTGTTCGGCATCGTCTGCATAACATCGATCTATAAGGAAGCGAAAAACAGTCTCGGGGATGACAGCGGTCAGGCGAGAGCAGCGGGACTGAAGAGGATGCTGGCGCTGAAAATAGCAGAGGCTCCGTTTATTGCCGGATTCATAGCTTTCATTTTTCTGGCGCTGTCTATGCATGTGAAGGGCACGCAGATCATTTTCGTAACTGTGATGATAGCGCTGGCTTTTTCTGTCGTCTCGGTGACCGGCGGGTACGGGGCCGCTTCGATACTGATTTTTTCTAATGCGGGACTGACAAAGGGAATAAAGACCGGAAAGCATATGTTCCTGCAGTTCATAATCGCTGCCGATGTCATAGATGCTGTCTATATTTCTTCGCTGCTGAAGGAAGAGGGCGAGACTGTATATCCGCTTCGCGCCCGGATCAGAGCGGCAGCAGCGGGCCTGATCCTGATCGCAGCGGCAGTGATCGCTGTCCTTATTGTCAAAAACTGTTGCAGTATCTTCTGATAGAATGTACACTTTTAGGGTGTAGTGCAGATCTGCACTGTATGCAGAAAAATTGTGTGTGGAAGGAATTGATATGAATAAGTTCTCTGCGGCCATGTTTCTTGTGCTTGTATATGTATCTGCAGCGATGTTCATCGTCTGCGGACCCATGTCGGGGACGATAAAGAGCAACATCATCCTGGCAGTCGTCATGGTGATCACGGTAATTACAGGCATCATCAATATCGTTGTCCTTTTCAGAGATTTTCGTAAAGAAACGAGAAATATCTGCAGCGCGTCCGGCAGTCCGGATGAAAGTGATAGCCGCACAGAAAGATCGCTCGACCGCGCCAGGAAGCGCATGATGGTGATGAAATTCGTGCCGGTCCCATTTTTTATAGTGAATTTTATATACTGGATCGTACTGCTGATAGTCCCGTTCGGGATCATCGGATATATTTTTATTCCTGTTTCGATCATTCTGACCGGGATAACGGTCATAGTTTCCGGCTGCTGCGGCCTGGTCTTCATAAGGCTGTGCATCAGAGCGGGGCGTCTGCGTGGAAGCAGGACGCTGCTGCATCAGGTGCTGCAGTTCATATATGTGCTCGATGTCTTTGATGCGGCCTATATCGCTTCCTGCGAAAAACAGGAAAAGGATCGTATGCATGTAAAAAATCCCGGGAAAAAGGCAATGCTCAAGGCCCTCCTTATAGTGATCGCTGCTGTGCTCATAGTAGTGGCTGCCGTCATCGGGACCATCGCTGTCGCCGAACATTATATAGGGGTGAATGAAACAGAAGACGAATACGGCATCACCAGAGGCAGAGATCCGCTCATATATGCAATCGTGACAGAGGACTGGAAGGGAGCCGCAAAGGCTGTAAAGAACGGAGACGATCCCAACAAGACAGTAAAGGGCATGACGGCTCTTTTATATGCGGTCGACGGCACGAATGGAGAACTTTCTTACAGTACGATCGATATGCTCCTGGACAGCGGAGCCGATGTCCGGGCCGAGGCGAAGGATCAGGCTGTATCGGAAGACTATGAGACCTTTTATGATACTGAGGGAAAAGCAGATATACCGGTCCTGTGCTACTATTTTTATTATGGAAGCGGAAATACAAAAATACTCAAACGGCTGATCGCCGCCGGTGCTGATGTCAACAGGGGCGATTCTCAGCAGAAGACCCCGCTCATGTATGCCTGCGAAGGCACGGGCATCAATGGATATGAGAAAGAAGAAGCGACTGCGATAATGAAAATCAAATATCTTCTGCAGAAAAAGGCCGATGTCGATGCTGAAAACAAATTCGGAAAGACAGCACTGATGTATGCGGCAGATTCTCTTGATGCCGATGTCGTCAGACTGCTCCTGGACAGCGGAGCCGATGCCGGTGCGGCCGATTCCGCCGGCAAGACTGCCCTGGACCATCTTAACAGGACGGAAAAGAGCTTCCTTAAAGAAGATATGAACACAAAAAAAGAAAAAGAACGCTGCCGAAAAGACGCAGATACCGTAAGAAAACTCCTCAAAGGCAATTAAGAAGAAAATTTAACATAAAGAGTGATCAAAAAATGATATAATCACGCTATGATTGTAAATTTACAAATGAGAGATCCGAAAGCGAACGGCTCCGGAAACTAAGAAGCAGCGAACTAAGCAAAGATATAACCGGGTACAGGGAATAGCGAGAAGACAAATTCAGAAAGGATGACAAAACTGCCGATCTGAATAAACAATAATCAAATACAAACATAAACTGTATTAGCGTAAGCGGAGGTGCAAAAATGAAAACCCTGATCAAAAACGGAACGATACTTACAGCAGACGGCGAGTACAATGGCGATGTGCTGATATGCGACGGCAGCATTGCTGCCGCCGGAAAGATCGGCTCGGAGGATGCCGATGAGATCATAGATGCTTCCGGGAAATATGTAATGCCCGGCGGCGTGGACCAGCATGTCCATTTTTCATTCACATACAAGGGAAGCAAGGTCAGAGGCTTTGAAACATCAAATGCCGCGGCAGTAGGCGGCACGACGACGCTGCTCGAGTTCGTGAATCAGGAACAGGGCAAAGGCCTGATACAGTCGATCGAAGACTATAAAAAGACGGATGCCGACGGCATCGCCATGGTAGACTACGGCTTCCATATAGTGATGACCGACCCCAGAGACGAAGTAATAGAAGAAATACCGCGGCTGGCAGATGCCGGCTACCCGACCATGAAACTGTTCATGGCATATAAGGGCATGTTCTTCCATGCCGATGATGACGCCATAATCAGGGCGCTCGAAAAAGGAAAAGATGCAGGCGTCACCGTCATGGTCCATGCAGAAAATGCCGACATGATCGATGTGCTCACAAAACAGCTTATCGCCGAAGGAAAGACAGCTCCGTATTATCATGCAGTTTCCAGGCCGCCGGTAGTCGAAGCAGAAGCGACCAGAAGAGCGATATATCTGGCAGAGATGGCAGAGGCGCCGCTTTACGTCGTACATGTTACCTGCAGAGAGGCCCTTGAAGAGATCAAGGCCGCTTACGGAAAAGGACAGAGAGTGTTCGGCGAGACCTGCGCTCATTACCTTGTCCTGGATACGGAGGACCTGGCAAAGCCGGGATTCGAAGGCGCGAAATATGTATGTTCGCCGGCGCTGAGAACAGCAGAGCACAGGGAAGCTCTCTGGGAAGCGACGGACAGAAAGTGGATAAATGCAGTCAGCTCAGATCACTGCGGTTTTGATTATGCAGAGCAGAAGCATATGGGATACGGAGACGGACAGTCGTTCGCAGATATCCCCAACGGAGCTCCGAGCCTGCAGAACAGACTCAATATCCTCTGGACATACGGAGTATGCGAAGGCAGATTGTCAAAGAGCAGATTCGTGGATCTGGTATCGACGATGCCGGCCAAGATAAACGGTCTCGATAAGAAGGGACAGATCGCACCCGGATTCGATGCCGACATAGTGATCTTCGATCCGGACTACAAGGGGACTATGAGTGTCAAAAACAATCTGGAGGGAGTCGACTACTGCCCGTTCGAAGGCTTCGAGCAGAAAGGCAGACCGGAGACAGTATTCCTCAGAGGAGAGAAGATAGTTGAAGACGGAAAATACACAGGACATAAGGGACAGGGAAGATTCGTAGCCGGAAAACCATTCGGCGCGGCTTTCAAATAAGAATTGTTTTTGTCAGACAGCAGGAGGACCATAGAGAGCATGGACAACAGGAAGACATTGAAGATAGACAGCGAAAGGCTGATAAGCGAACTGATCAAACTGAGCAAGGTGACCTATACCCCCGGAAGAGGAGTGACCAGATTTTCATACACGGAAAAGGACGAACAGATAAGGGATTATCTGGCTGAGGTCGCTGATGATTACGGCTTTTCATATAAGACAGACAAGCTCGGCAATGTGATGATAATACCGGACGGCAGCAGGGCATCGCTGATAATGGGTTCGCATATCGATACAGTCAGGAACGGCGGCTGGCTGGACGGAATATACGGAGTGCTCAGCGGACTGGAGGTACTGCGCACATTTGCCGAAAATGATTTCGCACATGATGCGGCTCTGCTCATATATGCCGAAGAAGAGGGTTCGGTGTTCGGCTCGACGATGACCGGCAGCAAATTCCTGGCCGGCGTTTACGGAGATGATGATCTTGATCTGCTCAAAGACGACAGCGGCAGGACACTGAGAAGTCATCTCGAGGAATGCGGATATATCGGTCCGCAGACGACAAGCGTGCACGATGTCCGTCTCGATTTTGAAAAAATCAGAATGATGCTGGAGCTGCATATCGAACAGGGTCCGGTACTGGACAAAAGCGGTTTGAACATAGGCATAGTCGATACTGTCTTCGGCATGCACGTGATGCAGATAACCTACAGAGGGATGGGCAATCATGCCGGCGCTTCGCCGATGAAGGGCAGACGCGACCCGCTCGTGGCCATGGCCAGGGCCGTGCTGGCAATAAGAGAAACGGCGGAGGCCGATCCGCAGGGTAATCTGGTGGCCACAGTCGGAAAGGCGGAAATACTCCCCGGCTGTTCCAATGTCATCCCCGACAGTGTCACCTTCACTGTCGACATCAGAAGCAGCAGCAATGAAACTATTGATACGGCTGCAGAGCTGATCAGAAAAAGAGCTGCGGAGATAGGTGAAAAATATGATGTCATATGCAGCATCGATGATATCGCCGCTTCAAGGGCGATACCGCTTTCGCGAAGGGTGATCGAAGATCTGGATGAGATGTGCAGAGAACAGCAGATCAGATACAGACACATCAACAGCGGAGCTGTGCACGATACGGCGATGATGGCGGCGCATACAGAGGCAGGCATGATATTCGTGCCCAGTGTCAGAGGCAGGAGCCATGTGCCGGGAGAGGATACCAAGACCGAAGATCTGCGCAGAGGGGCCCAGCTGCTCTGTGATTTCGTCACTTGGAAAAGTCTGTAAATTCAGTAAGGGTCATATATCAAAATAAATAAGCCTTAAAAGCGAAAAAACCGCCTTTTTAAGCGGAGAAAAAGAAACTTTAAAGAACCAGTGTCAAAACGGCTGTGAAATGTTGCGAAAACGGCCGTTTTGTTGTATAATGGGTGCGGTATTTTAAGAAGGCAAAACAACGAAGAGGTGATATAAATAATGGCAGCAGATACACAGCAGCAGAAGTATGATGCAGAACAGATCCAGGTGCTCGAAGGTCTTGAACCTGTCAGGAAAAGACCCGGTATGTACATCGGATCTACCGGCGAGAAGGGACTGCACCATCTGGTATATGAGATCGTCGATAATTCAGTCGATGAAGCCCTGGCGGGCTTCTGTTCAACGATAAATGTAACGATAAATGCAGACAATTCCATAACAGTCGAAGATGACGGCCGGGGCATGCCTGTGGATAAACACCCCAAGCTCGGGATACCGGCAGTAGAAGTTATCCACACAGTTTTACACGCCGGAGGAAAATTCGGAGGCGGCGGATACAAGGTATCAGGCGGTCTCCACGGTGTAGGTGCATCAGCAGTCAATGCGCTGTCAACAAAAATGGATGTCGAGATACGCCGTAACGGCAAAATTTATCAACAGACTTATAAACAGGGTAAGACGGCTTCGAAACTGAAAGAAGTCGGCACATCGAAAAAGACCGGTTCCAAGACCACCTTCTGGCCGGATCCGGATATTTTCGAGGAAGTCGATTTTGACTATGCTACGCTCGAGTACAGGCTCAGAGAGATGGCCTTCCTCAACAAGGGCATCAAGATCGTCCTCAAGGACGAGCGCGCCGGACTCAAAAGAAAAGAGGAATTTCATTATGAGGGCGGTATCAAGGAATTCGTCGCCTATCAGAACCAGAGCAAGGAAGTCATCCATCCGGATATAATATATTTTGAAGCCACGGGCAAGGACAAGGGCGAAATGGAAGTGGAAGTCGCGCTCCAGTACACCAAACAGTACAATGAAGTGATCCTCTCCTATGCCAACAACATCCACACCACAGACGGCGGCTACCATCTGGTTGGATTCAAAACGGCCATAACCAGGGCTTTCAATGATTATGCCAGGAAAAACAAATTCCTGAAAGATAATGACGATGCCCTGACAGGCGAAGATGTCAGAGAAGGCATCACCGCCATAGTTTCGGTAAAGCTGACGAACCCGCAGTTCGAAGGGCAGACAAAGGCCAAGCTGGGCAACAGCGAGATGCGCGGCTTTGTTGAGACCGTTACCAACGAGAACCTGACGGCCTTCCTGCAGGAAAATCCCAATCAGGCCAAGGTCATCATCACCAAGTGTCTGGAATCGGCCAGAGCCAGAGAAGCAGCCAGAAAGGCGAGGAACATCGCCCGCAAGAACAGCGTCCTGGACGGTCTTTCGCTTCCCGGAAAGCTGTCCGACTGCTCTGAAAAGGATCCTGCTCTGTCGGAGATATTCCTGGTCGAGGGAGATTCGGCCGGCGGCTCGGCCAAACAGGGCAGAGACAGAAAGCGCCAGGCAGTGCTGCCGCTGAGAGGCAAGATACTCAATGTCGAAAAGGCCAGACTCGACAGGATACTGAATTCCGATGAGATCAAGAACATGATCACGGCCTTCGGCTGCAATATAGGCAAGGATTTCGATATCGACAAGCTCAGATATCACAAGATAATAATCATGACTGATGCAGATGTCGACGGTGCCCATATCAGGACGCTGCTGCTGACATTCTTCTACAGATATATGACCCCGCTGATCGAAGGCGGATATGTATATGCGGCGCAGCCGCCCCTGTTCAGAGTCAAAAAAGGCAAGGACACCTATTATACGTATTCCGACCGCGAGCAGGAAAAGCTGCTCAAGAGCCTCAGCGAAAAGCCGGGCAAGGCAGAGGTGCAGAGATACAAAGGTCTGGGCGAGATGAGCTTCCAGCAGCTGTGGGAGACGACCATGGATTACGATGCGCGTACGCTCATACAGATAACCCTCGAAGATACTGCGGCAGCCGATGCGATATTCACGACGCTGATGGGCGACAAGGTACCGCCGCGCAAGAAGTTCATAGAAGACAACGCTAAATATGTACAGAACCTTGACATATAGAACAGGAGGAGCTCAGTAAATGGACAATCTGATAGAAGATCAGAGAATGATACAGCACGAGATACATAATGAAATGAAGAATTCCTACATCGATTACGCTATGAGCGTTATCGTGGGAAGGGCCCTTCCGGATGTGCGTGACGGCATGAAGCCGGTACACAGAAGGATACTTTACGGAATGAGCGAGCTGGGCGTGACGCCTGACAAGCCGTATAAAAAATCTGCACGTATCGTCGGCGAAGTCATGGGTAAATATCACCCGCACGGCGACAGTTCAATATATGATGCCATGGTAAGGATGGCTCAGGATTTTTCAACGAGATACATGCTGGTCGACGGCCACGGAAATTTCGGTTCTGTCGACGGCGACGGCGCAGCCGCCATGCGTTACACAGAAGCGAGGATGACGCCTTTCGCCCTGCAGATGCTGAGGGACATAGACAAGGAGACTGTAGACTTCATGCCCAACTTCGATGAAGAGGAGCAGGAGCCTGTTGTGCTGCCTTCCAGATTCCCCAACCTGCTGGTAAACGGATCCAACGGCATAGCAGTCGGCATGGCGACATCGATACCGCCGCATAATCTCGGCGAGGTCATCGATGCGGCCGCTTACATGATAGATCACGAAGATGCCGGAATAGAAGATCTGATAAAGATCGTCAAAGGTCCGGATTTCCCGACGGGAGCCGTGATACTGGGCAAGAAAGGCATCAAGGAAGCGTACATGACCGGACAGGGACGCGTCTGCGTCCGTGCCAAAACGAATATTGAAGAGACGAAACGCGGACGCATGCAGATCATCGTCACAGAGATCCCCTTCCAGGTCAACAAGGCCAGACTGATCGAGAAGATCGCGGAACTGGTAAAGGAAAAGAGGATCGACGGCATTTCCTATATACGCGATGAATCCAACAGAGACGGCATGCGTATCGTCATCGAACTGAAGAAGGACGCCAATCCGGAGATCACGCTCAACAGACTGTACAAACACACACAGATGCAGGACAATTTCTCCATGATCATGCTGGCGCTGGTAGACGGACAGCCTAAGGTCCTCAATCTGCAGGAGATCCTTTTCGAATATCTCAAGCATCAGAAAGATGTCATGACCAGGAGGACCGAATATGATCTCAAGAAGGCGGAGGCCAGAGCTCATATCCTGGAAGGTCTGCGAATAGCGCTGGATAATATAGATGAAGTGATCAAGACCATCAGAGAGAGCTACGACGATGCCAGAGGCAGACTGATGAAAAAATTCGGTCTGACAGAGATACAGGCACAGGCGATCCTCGACATGAGACTGGCGAGACTGCAGGGCCTGGAACGCGAGAAAATCGAGGCCGAGTATGCAGAACTGCAGAAAAAAATAAAATACTACAATTCTCTTCTGGCGGATGAGAAAAAACTCATGAACGTCGTTAAAGAAGAGATGATGGAAATAAAAGAAAAATGGAACGACAAAAGAAGAACGAAGATAATGGCGTCTGTAGAGGAATTCGATGAAGCCGATCTTATCGAAGAAGAAAACGTCGCCATTACGCTGACGCATCTCGGATATCTCAAGAGAGTCCCGTCGGATACGTACAGGACGCAGAAACGCGGCGGCAAGGGCATAACAGGATTGACCACCAGGGAAAACGATTTTATCACAAACCTGATCATGACCTCGACGCATGAGTATCTGATGTTCTTCACCAACTTCGGCAAGGCGCACAAGATCAAGGCATATGAGATACCGGAAGCCGGCAGGACGGCCAAGGGCACGCCGGCTGTCAACTTCCTTTCGCTCATGCAGAGAGAGAGGATCAATACAGTGATCCCGATAAAAGAATTCTCCGAAGACAGCTATCTGATCGGCGTGACCAAGCGCGGCACGATCAAGAAAACGGCCATGGCTGATTTTGACACCAACAGAAGAAACGGGATCATTGCCATCAAACTCAAGGATGGAGACGAGCTGGTGGATATCAGAGAGACCAGCGGCAGGGACAATGTCATCATAGTAACCAAGCACGGCAAGTGCATCGCTTTCTCGGAAAACGATGTCAGACCCATGGGCAGAGCTGCCGGCGGAGTAAGAGCCATCAACCTCGAAGATGACGACGAAGTCGTATCGATGAGTCTGGTGAGCGCTGACGAAGAACTGCTGGTAGTTACAGAAAAGGGATACGGCAAGCGCACCTCGGCGAAGGAATACAAGATCCAGACACGCGGCGGCAAGGGCATGCTGACATATGACAAGAGCAAATTCAAAAAGACGGGAGAGCTGATAGGCGCAGTCGTCGTCGACGAAGATGACGAAGTGATGCTGATAAATTCAGACGGCATAGTGATAAGGATAAAGGCCGGAGAAGTTTCACGGTTAGGAAGAGCTACTCAGGGGGTAAAGATAATGAGAGTAGCTGACGATGCTAACATTATATCCATGGCGAAAGTGATAAGGGAAGATGAGACGACAGATGAAGCTGACGACAGCAGCAAAAAGTCCGCATCTGACAAAAAAGCGGCCGCCGCGGACGAAAACGATGGCAGCGGGATCCAGCTGGAGATAAAATCGAACAGGGGAAAGAAGAAATGAAGGAAATTCTCAGTATGACCGTACCGGGCGAACCGGAATACATCAAGATAACCAAAATGGCTGTAGGTTCTGCGGCAGCGCTGGAGGGCTTCGATGTGGAATGTATCGATGACATCAGAATGGCTGTAGGCGAGGCCTGCAAAAATGTTACCTGCCACGGACATGAGGGCTGGTCAGACTGCTATCAGGTCGTCTGCACGATGGATGATAATAAAATGATCATTGTAGTCGAAGACAGGACCTGCAAACACAGTATCAGAAAGATGCACAGACCCTGCATGGACTGCCCCCGTGAGGGCGATCTGGGTCTGGAGATGATCAAGTCGATAATGCAGGAAGTAGAAGTTACTAAAGAAAAGACCGGCAATAAGAAAATCAAAATGGTGAAATATGTATGCTAGAAAAAGAACTGTTTGAACAGTACAGCAGGACCCGTGACATTGATCTGCGAAACAGACTTGTCGAGGATCATCTGTACATGGTTGACATTCTGATAAAAAAGTACCTCGGCAAGGGTATCGAAAAAGATGACCTTTACCAGGTAGGCGCAATGGCGCTGATTAACGCGGTGGACAGATTCGATCCTTCGAAGGGTTTCGAGTTTTCCAGTTTTGCAACGCCCACGATCCTCGGCGAAATAAAAAAATATTTCCGTGACAGAGGCTGGGCTATGAAGGTGCCGCGCAGACAGAAAGAGAGAGCAGTTGCCATACCGGGAGTCAGAGAAAAGCTGACTGCCAGGCTGGGAAGGCCGCCTACGATCGCAGAGCTGGCCGGGGAAATGGGCCTTTCCGAGGAAGATGTGCTGGAGGCAATGGAGAGTTCTCTTGCTTATGGTGCAGTTTCTCTCAATGAACCCTTCGGTGACGAGGATGAGTCCGGAGAGAGCAGCAGGTATGAAAAATATACTGCTTCCAGGGAAAAGGGCTATGACAGTCTCGAGGACCGTGAGATAATATCTGCAGTGCTCGGGGAGATGAGCGATGTCAATCGTTTCATATTCAAGAAGCGCTTCATAGAAGAAAAATCCCAGTCGGAGATCGCGAAGGATCTGGGCGTGTCGCAGATGACTATCTCCAGAGCTGAAAAAAATATCAGAGAAAGATTTGCGGCAGAGACAGCCAGGTAACTGCGCGCTGCGTTTTACAGAGCAGCTGCGGATCACAGTCGGGCTCCCGGCAATAACCAATAATACAAAAGGAAGGCATGAATCAGAAAAATGAAGAGAGTATTTTCAGGCGTACAGCCCACAGGAAACATACATATAGGAAATTATCTCGGGGCGCTGAGACAGTTCGTAGAACTGCAGGATGATAATGAATGCATCTACTGCATCGTGGATATGCATTCGATCACAGTCCCTCAGGATCCGAAAGCGCTCAGACAGCACATACTCGATGTGGCGGCGCTGTATCTGGCCGTGGGAGTCGATCCGAAAAAATCGATAGTGTTTATCCAGTCCGATGTGCCGGGCCATGCCGAGCTGTCGTGGATACTGACATGCAACTCATATACGGGAGAACTGTCGAGGATGACGCAGTTCAAGATGAAGAACAAAGGCAGAGAGTCGGCTCCGGCGGGACTTTTCACATACCCGATACTGATGGCGGCGGATATCCTGCTTTACGATACCGATATCGTTCCTGTCGGCAATGATCAGAAACAGCACATCGAACTGTGCCGTGACATAGCCATAAGGATTAACAACAAATACAAAAAGACTTTTGTCGTTCCCGACGGGAGATTCCTGAAGGCGGGAGCCAGGATCATGGCACTCGATGATCCTTCATCAAAGATGAGCAAGAGCGCAGAGAATATCCACAGCCGCATATCGCTGCTGGATGATGAAAACAAGATAAAAAAATCCATCATGAAGGCTACGACGGATTCCGAAGGCAGCATCCGATTCGACATGGAGGAAAAGCCGGGTGTCAGCAACCTGATCAATATCTACAGCGCCTTTTCCGGGATGACGGCAGCCGATATAGAGAAGAAATATGAAGGCTGCGGATACGGAGATTTCAAAAAAGACCTGGTGCAGGTCACGACCGAAGCGCTGGCTCCGATCAGAGAAAGATTCGACGGCATCAGATATTCGGAAGAACTTACGAACATATTGAAAGACGGCGCTGAAAGAGCAGATGCCATTGCTGAAAAGACTATGAAGAGAGTCAAAGAGAATTTCGGACTCGGTATGTGATAAACAGCATACTAAATAACCGGCGCGAAGGCGCCGGTTTTGTATTACAGTTCAAGCAGTTTATCGTGCCCTTCCTTGATGATCTGATATACTTCATCATTGAGTGCTTTTTCCTGTTTGCGGTCCAGCCCTTTGGTCTCGATCGGCGGATGGATCATGACTTTTACTGCCTGATCCTTGCGGAACACGCCGGTCTCCTCATATATGTGGTAGCTTCCCTCTATGGAAAGCGGCACGATCGGCACACCGGGCTTTGTCGCCAGCTTGAGGGAACCTTTTTTGAATTCACGTATCACCGGTCCGCGTGCACGGTGGCCTTCGGGAAATATGAGCAGGGAAAATCCCTGATTTATCAGGTCGATGCCGCGGGCAATGGCCTTGAGCGCTTCTCTGGGTTCGTCTCTTTCGATTATGACGCTGCGTATGCGGTCTATCCATCTGCCGTAGGTAGGAACCATGCTGAGGTTGTTCTTGGCTACGAAGCCGAACTGCATGGTGTCGAGCACATTACACCATATCGGTATGTCTGCATAACCCTGATGGTTGCTGACATATACTACGGGACCCTCTTTGGGCAGGTTCTCCTTGCCTATCACAGTAAGATCGACTCTGAAGACTTTTATAAGATTTCCGCCCCAGCTGATATTGGCCTGGCGGATGACTTCGCGTTCCTTTTCGATCTGTCCCGATGCACGGTAGGCATCCATATCGTGTTTATAATCCTTCAGGTATTTAAGATCGTGATATATCCTTATGACCGCCGGGATGTTTCTTATTACTGCCATGCAGTGATCCTCCTGTATTATGAATATCGACTGTCAGACTGATGCTGCCGCCGCAGAGTATTATATCATATTAAGAAGGAGGCGTCACGGGCCTTGATGTTTGCCAAGTACTCTCTGATGTTTGCCAAGTACTCTCTGATGCCGTATAATGCAGCTATGCGGAACTGCGGCGGGATCATATTGGATGCCGCATACAGAAATATGTTTCGTACGAACAGTATTGAAAAAGAAAAGGATATCCTATGCAGAAAAAAGGCATGCTCATAAAAGCGGTGATACTGGCAGCGGCAGCTGCGGGTTTTGCAATAGTGATGTGCATGGTAATGAACAACAGCATCGATCAGCTGGATACCAGGATAGCTGCTGCTGTGTACAGCATCCGCAGTGCGGATCTCAGTATCGTCATGGAAGGCATAACCTATCTGGGCAACTGGGAAGCAATAGTGATAGTATGCATCCTTCTGCTGGCCTATCCGGACATGTGGAAAGACTGGGGCCTGCCTGCCGCAGGTGCGGCAGTGACAGCGCAGCTGATAAAATCGGTGATAAAACCGATAGTCCACAGACCGCGGCCCGATGTGTCGCTGCATCTTATCGAGCAGGGCGGCTGGTCGTTCCCCAGCGGTCACGCGATCACATCGATGGCCCTCTACGGCATACTGTTTTTTATCATCCTGGCGAACATGGAAAAGAGCGCTAAAAAAACAGCACTGCTGATATTGACGGCAGTGCTGTCATTTATGATCGGTATCACACGTATCTATCTGGGGGTTCATTTCCCCAGTGATGTACTGGCCGGATGGCTGGGCGGGATCGCCGTCATTGCCGGAGTCCTGATGATACGCGATGCGGTCAGGATCAGAATGAGCAGCCGTTAAAGGTCAGCCTTCTGCCTGTTCGATCCTGTCGTAGAAGGGGCTCTTTCCTTTGACTGCGAGAGGTATGCCGAACGAATCTATGACATCGTCGGGGAAGAGTTTCAATCTTCTGGCGGCGACGCCGGCACTGAAGAGCACGCGGTTGTCGATGCGGTTGTCGGCAGCGATGGAAACAGCCGAGCCTATGGCTATGCCCAGATCTACAGTTTTGAATGAACAATGGCCTCCTGCAGCCTGCATTTCGGCACAGTCCTTGAATCCGCAGTATCCGCAGCTGGTCAGTCCGAGCGGATTATTGTGTACGCCTACCAAAACTATGCAGTATGAATCATCCACACAGCCGGCGTCTCTGGTGAAATAGTCAGCTTCGCCCTCAATGGTGATCTGACGCATTTCTCTGGTAAGCGCATCTTTGTCTTTCCCTTCAAGTACGAGTACTTCCACGTCGTCCACACCGCAGCCCTTGGGCGCTGTGCGTACAGCGGCGGCGATTTTGGCGGCGGCATCCATGGCGGCCTTTTTTTCGAGCTCGAGCGTATTGATCATTTTACAACCTCCTCATAAAGATGTTTTCTTTTGTTATAAAGCTCAGTGAATTTGGCTTTGCGGGCAGCATCATCGGGATCCGACATGAAGGCATAGGGAATGCTGCTGTCGCAGCGCGCCCTTTCCCAGAGGGCATCGCAGCCGGCGTCGGCATCTGCGTGGACAGCCTGTCCGCTGCAGATGATGGCCCTGCAGTCATCATCGAGCAGTATGCCGTCGCCGCAGGCGATAATGAGATCTGCGTCTTTCAGTTCGCACAGCATCTGATATTCAAGATTGCGATAGCCGTGTTCTCCGCAGGCCATGCATATTTTTTTTATGCTGCGCCCGTCGCACTTTTCGATCTCTTCATCCAGCGAGAGCCAGCGGCGTCCGCTTTCGGAGGCAAGCCTTTCGGCAAGGCCGATGCGGTCGCTTCCCATAAAACCGATCACATAAGTATTCATAAACAGATTATATCATACAGAGCATGATTTTGACACATTCCGTATATGAAGGGTCTGTTGTTTTATTCCTGTTAATAGAGTAAAATAACAGCAGGTACAAAAAGCTGTCTTACAGCACATTGCAGTATGTGACAGATGAAAGGAAGTGGTCTGCATGAAAGAACCGACATTAGTGATCATGGCCGCGGGCATGGGTTCGCGATACGGCGGATTGAAACAGATAGATCCGGTAACAGATCAGGGAGAGATAATAATGGACTTTTCTCTTTATGATGCCATGATGGCAGGATTCGAGAAAGCAGTCTTTGTTATCAAGGAAGAAATGGAAAAGGATTTCAGAAAGCTCATGGATGACAGGGTCGGCAGGCATATGGATGTCAAGTACGCTTTCCAGAAACTCGATGACATCCCGGAGGGATTCAGCATACCCGAAGACAGAGTTAAACCATGGGGGACCGGACATGCCATTCTCAGCTGCCGCGATCTGCTGGACGGTCCGTTTGCAGTCATAAATGCCGACGATTATTACGGACCTGATGCGTTCCATACGATATATGATTTTCTCGCAGATGAAAGAGATGAATCCAAGAGGGAATTCTGCATGGTCGGGTATAAACTGAAAAACACCCTGACTGAAAACGGTCATGTTGCCCGGGGCGTCTGCGATGTATCCAAAGACGGATATCTGAGACGGATAATAGAGCGCACCAAGATCATGCGTGTGGACGGAAATACCTGCTTCAGCAAAGATGACGGCGAGACATGGATACCTATCCCTGAAGATTCGCCTGTCTCCATGAATTTCTGGGGATATACGGAACTGATGATGGAAAAACTGAAGGAAGGATTCCCTGATTTTCTCAGGAAGGCAGTAAAAGAAAATCCGCTCAAGGGCGAGTATCTGCTGCCGACCATAACCGACGCGCTTATCAATTCAGGACAGGCAGTAGTAAAGGTCCTGGAGTCCTCAGATCAGTGGTACGGTGTGACATATAAGGAAGATAAGCCGGGTGTAATGGCGGCGCTGCAGTCAATGAAAGACAAGGGGCTGTATCCGGATAAACTTTGGAAATAAGCGTCAGAAGAGCAAAAAGGGCGGTTATTTGAATAGCATTTAATGAGGCTATGAACATTATGTGAAGATATGTGAGAGCGGTTGACCAGGCCGCTCTTTTTTTATATCATCGGACACGTGTTAAGTATTTGATAGGAGAGTATTCTGGAAAAGAAAGAGGCGTTCAATATGAAGCGAACCATAATACTGTCTTTAGTTTTAATGCTGATTGTCACATGTACCGTACTGCCGGATGCGACTCTGGCCGCAGACAGCAGTGCAGAAGCATTCGTTCCTCAGGGCCTGACGGCAAGGGCAGTCGATTATCAGACGGTTAAACTGGACTGGAACAAGGTTTCCGGAGCTGAGGGATATAAAGTTTATATGTCGGGGAATGCAGCTTCTGATTATCTGCTCAAGGCATCGATAACAAATGCAGATGATACGGACTGTACGATAACGGGGATGCCCACCGGTACGACGAAATATTTCAAGGTAGCGGCCTATGGCACGCAGGAGGCAGCACAGGCATCTTCGGGAGATACCGCTTCGGCATCGTCAGCAGAAGATACAGCTGCGGTAAAAACAGCGTCTTCATCATCTGCAGAGGTGACGGGCGTGTCGTCTGCAGTAGCTGCAAAGACATCATTGTCTGCGACATCAAAGATATGGAGAAGCGGGATACGGACAAATACCAAGGGATATATCTCCTGGAACAAGGTCGAGGGTGCCAACGGATATTTCGTTTACAGATACAAGAACGGTTCTTATCACAAAGTCAATACAACGGCTTCAAGATCGCTGTATCAGAGCAGCCTGAAAAAAGGCGGTAAAACATATTACAGAGTCAAGGCATACAGAAATGTCAGCGGCAGGGCCGTGACCAGTTCTGCAAAAACAGCGGCGATATCCATGCCGTCGAAGATAACCTCATCGACGAGCGGATACAGTGCAACATACGGTGCCAGGATAATAAAAAGAGGCCGTACAAAACTCGGATGCAGATATGTATGGGGAGCATCCGGACCGAACAGATTCGACTGCAGCGGTTTTACATACTGGACCATGCGGCATGCCGGCGTGAGCGGAGTGAAATTCAGCAGGACTTCGAGCCGCGGAATATACAAGAAATATAAAAGATACAGCCTGGGAAGAAGTCTTTCCAAAGCACAGTCCGGAGACATACTGATATTCGGACGCAGCGGTTCGGCCAGACACATATTCCACGTAGGCATATACTATAGTAACGGTAATTACATTCATGCCAACGGACATAAAGTAACGATCAGCGATGTACCCAACGGTCAGCTGGTGGCTGTCATAAGGATGCCGGGCCTGCGTTAAACAGGCGCCGCAGAACGGAAAACCGACAGGTCGGCCGCAAGGCCGGCCTTTTGGAGTAGAAATATGAAAACTGTGTGAACAATCAGCACACATCATTGACAGAAAACCCGTACATATAGTAGGATTTTCATCGTGTTCAGATTCCGAAACAGAAAAAATCACAAAATGAGAGGCATAAAAAACACGATGAAACGTATAATAGCAATTATTACTTTGATGGTGACCATGACGGCGATGAGTTTCGCATTCCCGTCCGAAACATTTGCAGCAACAGCTGCCAAAGAGACTTCCGGCACAGAGCTGATGAATGTTGCAAAATGCAGCGCATATCTTCTGACAACGACGAAGGCCGTTATAAAATGGAGCAGAGTACGCGGAGCAGACGGCTATCTGATATACAGAGTGAACGCAGCAGACGGCACAAAAGTGCGCATCAAAAAAATCAAAAGTCCTTCAGTATCGTCATATACGATCAATGGCATAACACCCGGCAGCACCAGCAGATACAAGATAAATGCATATGCCGCTTCTTCAGAAAACAGGACCGCTGCCGCCTCGACGAAAGCAAAAAGCAGCACGGCAGCCGACAATACTGCCGAGGTCACGATCAGGACTCCGAAAGTGCTCAAATGGTCGACACCGGGATTCAAAAAGACGAATTCATATAAAGTCATCAAAACAGCAAGGACAAAGCTCGGATGCAGATATGTATGGGGCGCATCAGGTCCGAACAGATTCGACTGCAGCGGTTTTACATGCTGGACAATGAACAACTGCGGATTGGCCGGTACGAAGACATACAGGATGTCCAGCCGCGGACTGTATCATGCATACAACGGATATTGCGGAAAAGGGAGAAATCTCAGCAATGCCCAGCCGGGAGATATCCTCATCATAGGATACGGCGGTTCCGCCAGTCACATATTCCATGTAGGCATATATTACGGCAACGGCAATTATATACATGCCAACGGGCACAGAGTCAAGATCGGAGATGTTCCCGACAATATGGTAGTGGCCATATTGAGGATGCCGGCTCTCCAGTAATCAGGAACCAGAAATAAATATACTAGCGAATCACATGCCGCATCCCGCAGGGGATGCGGTTTTTGCTGTAAAAAAAACTGTGTCTGAGACGGACCGATTTTCCAGAGTCACAGGATTGGCATTGACCGTATAATAAATATCCTGACAGCCTGTATATAATACATACTGTCAGGATCGTTCGAAAGACTTAAGACGCTGAATATTATTCAGCTGTATCATTCTCTGTATCGTGCAGGAAGCCCCTGTTCTTCAGCAGGATCTGCATCCTTTCGTTGGCCTGATCTGTGAAGTAAGGCGCAAGCATGCAGGAAATATGGATGATGGTGTCCTTGACTATCGATGCCTGGTCTTTATAACCGTACATTTTGTCGGCATAATCGCTCCACTTCTGACCGATGACCCAGAGATTGTCAGCAAACACAGATTTGACTTCGCTGCCGGCAGGCTTCATGATGCCTATTTCTGTCCAGGCATCGAAAACGACATACATCCGTTCCTTTATTTTGTTGAAGTGTTCGACATAGATCGTTTTCAGGTCGGGATCATTATGGAGCAGTGCATAAAGTTCCATATAGAAAAACCTGTAGGTATTCATTACATTGAGATAATCATTGAAGAGGTTGAGGATGCCGTTCTCCGAATGACCGAAATCTTCACGTGAAAAGATCTTCTCGATGATCGGGCAGATGTCCTCTTCCCATATCGACTTGATCAGGTGCTCCTTGTTGTCATAGTAATAGTACAGGTTGCCCGGACTGATATGCAGCCTTTCTGACAGCTGTACCGTGCTGACATTGGTCGCACATTTCTCGTTGAACATTTCTATTGCTGCTTTTTTGATTTTTTCTCTTGTTTTGGTTGCCATGTTTTTTCCTCCTTGCTATAGAGCGGGTGCCCTTTTGATGATGTCATCACGTCCGGGTCCGTTCGAGACCATGGTGATGGGGAAGCCTATTTCTTGTTCGATTACATTTATATAGTTCCGGCACGCTTCGGGAAGTTCGTCGAATTCCCGAATCCCGCGTATGTCTGTCTTCCATCCCGGAAGTTTTTTCAGTACCGGTTTTGCCCTGTAGAGTAATGTCGTATTGGGGAAATCAGTTACTGTTTCACCGTCTATTTCATATCCTACGCAGATGGGTATCTCGTCAAGATATCCCAGCGGATCCAGAACAGTCAGGACTACTTCGGTAGCGCCCTGCATGAAGCAGCCGTAGCGTGTGGCTACTGCATCGAACCACCCTACTCTTCTCGGTCTGCCGGTAGTGGCTCCGTATTCGCCGCCGTCGCCGCCGCGTTTCCGCAGCTCTTCCGCTTCCTCGCCGAACAGCTCGCTGACGAAAGCTCCTGCTCCGACTGCTGAGGAATAGGCTTTTACTACGGTAACGATATCGGTTATTTCATAAGGCGGTATCCCCGCTCCTACGGAAGCATATCCTGCCAGCGTGGATGAAGAGGTGACCATGGGATATATGCCGTGGTCAGTGTCTTTCAGCGAACCAAGCTGCCCTTCCAGCAGGATCCTTTTGCCGTCTTTGATAGCCTGATGCAGGAAGGCGGAGGCATGGCACACATAAGGTCTGACCATTTCCCTGTATTCCTTCATAGTTTCAAACAGTTCGTCTGCATCGAGCAGAGGTTTATGATAGAGATGCTCCAGCAGCGGATTTTTCCGTGCGCACACATTTTCTATCTTTTCTTTTAGTTCATTTTCCGGTGCGAAAAGTTCGTTGACCTGAAAACCGATCTTGGCATATTTATCGGAATAACACGGAGCTATTCCGGATTTTGTCGATCCGTATGATTTGCCGCCCAGTCTTTCTTCTTCATATTGATCAAAGAGGATATGATAAGGCATCAGCAGCTGTGCCCTGTCCGATACGAGTACCTTCGGTTCGGGTACTCCCTTGTCGGTAAGAGATTTTATCTCCTTGACAAGATAGGGAATATTTACAGCTACTCCTGTTCCCACCATACATGTCGTATGACCGTAGAATACACCGGAGGGCAGCAGATGCAGCGAGAACTTGCCGTAGTCGTTGACTATAGTGTGTCCGGCATTGCTTCCTCCCTGGAACCTGACGATAATGTCTGATTCCTTTGCCAGCATATCCGTGATCTTTCCTTTTCCTTCATCGCCCCAGTTGGCGCCTACTACTGCTTTTACCATTGTATCAGCCGTTACCTTTCCTACACGCGTACTTCTGTTTCTGTTTCAATCAGTGCTTTGTTTTTTTCAAGTACGGGTGCTACATGTTCATTAATAAATTTTTCTGTCTGCTGCGGTGCCGCCCCGACAAATTTTTCCGGCTCCATCAGTGCATCCAGCTGTGCACGGTCCATGCCGAAGGCTTTATCGCCGGCGATACGGTCGAGAAGATCGTTTTCTGCCCCCTCTTCCTTCACCAGCCTGCCTGCTTCCATGGAATGCACACGTATGCGCTCGTGCAGCTCCTGCCGGTCGCCGCCGGCCTTCACGGCATCCATGAGGATGGTTTCCGTGGCCATGAACGGCAGCTCGCGCAGCAGGTGCGCTCTGATGACCTTGGGATAAACGACCAGACCCTCGCTGACATTCAGATACAGCTGCAGTATGCCGTCGGCTGCAAGGAAGGCTTCAGGGACGCTGATGCGCTTGCCGGCCGAGTCATCCAGAGTCCTTTCGAACCACTGCGTGCCGGCTGTCATAGCCGGATTGAGGGCGTCGGTTATCACATATCTCGACAGGGAAGCGATGCGTTCGCTCCTCATGGGGTTGCGCTTGTAAGCCATGGCCGAGGAACCGATCTGTTTCTTTTCGAAGGGCTCTTCGATCTCTTTGAGGTGCTGCAGCAGGCGTATGTCGTTGGAGAACTTGTACGCTGACTGAGCTATCCCCGAAAGGACATTGAGCACGCGGCTGTCGATCTTGCGTGAATATGTCTGTCCGGATACAGGCCAGCAGGCAGCAAAGCCCATTTTGTCAGCGATCATCTGATCCAGCTGTCTGCATTTTTCGTAATCGCCTTCGAACAGTTCCATAAAGCTGGCCTGAGTACCGGTCGTTCCCTTGGAACCCAGAAGCTTCATATCGTTCATGACGTATTCGAGATCATCAAGATCCATCATCAGATCCTGCAGCCACAGGCAGGCGCGCTTGCCTGCAGTCGTGGGCTGTGCCGGCTGGAAATGAGTGAACCCCAGCGTGGGCAGATCCCTGTACTTCATGGCAAAATCGGACAGCTGCGCAATGACGCTGATCAGCTTTTTCTTTATCAGGCCCAGGCCTTCATGCATGAGTATCATATCTGTGTTGTCGCCTACATAGCATGATGTGGCTCCCAGATGTATTATGCCTTTGGCTTTGGGGCACTGGAGCCCGTAAGCGTAGACGTGAGACATGACATCGTGGCGGACTTCAGCTTCGCGCTTTCTGGCATCTTCATAGTTGATGTCGTCGGCGTGAGCGCGCAGTTCTGCGATCTGTTCATCTGTGATATCGAGGCCGAGTTCCTTTTCTGATTCTGCCAGAGCGATCCACAATCTACGCCATGTCCTGAATTTTTTATCCGGCGAGAACAGGTATTTCATTTCCTTTCCCGCGTATCTTTCTGAAAGCGGACTGCTGTATGTGTCCATAATGTTCCTTTCTTTGCGTCAATCAGTGCGGCGGCATATATTCGCTCGTTACTGCACAGAAAGCCGACTATCGAGCGTAAGAGTTATTATAACATCGATAGAGCATAAACTCAAGAAATTCACCAAAATATCATAAACTTTCTATACAATGGGGTATCTCTGTTGTCGTATTTATAATCCTTATGGATAATTAACAGGCCGGCGGGCGGATACTGATAGCGGAACGGCAGATATGCCATGAGGATCGGAGGCGGATATATCAGTTATGGACAACGGCTTTTTGGTGTGGTAATATAACTATCGTGGCCGGAAACAGCGGGACATGAGAGAAATCGACCGTTCCGATCCGGTACATGAAAACGGGCCCCCGTAGCTCAGGGGATAGAGCGTCGGTTTCCTAAACCGTGCGTCGGATGTTCGAATCATCTCGGGGGTGCCAGAGAAAAACCGCTTATAACCATTGATTTTTCAACGTTTATAGGCGGTATTTGTTTTTTCAAAAATGGAAGTTATTAGGAAGAAAAAAGTCATTTTATACCGTTCTATGGTTGCTCCCTCTTTTTTGCTTGTACCATTTATAAGTCTTGCTGCTTCTTTTTATAGAGTTCATTTATTCTTCTTAGCCTTAGCCTCTGCTTCGATTAGTTTCTTTGGTTTGTCACATTTACTATATAGTCCATCGACATGTTCCACTAAATCAGAAGATACCTGATTCCACATTGGATCAAGTATAAAATCAATACCCTCCCGTCTTGCAAGTTTTGCCGCTGGCACAAAATCACTGTCTCCAGCAATCAATACTATTCTATCGACTTGTTTTTTATATGAAAGTGAAGCTATGTCAATTCCCAATCTCATATCTACGCCTTTTTGTCTTATGGAAAGTTTAAAATGATTGGGTTTTAGCTTATCAAAAGTAAGTTTTTCATTACAAATTTTTTTTACATTGTACGAAGGAAGTATGAAGTCGGATCCATTTCCAGTTAGCTTTCCTAAACGCAGAGCAACTTTTCTTTTGTGTCTAAGCAAATCTAGGAACTCCATTCCTTCTTTATAGTCATCTGTTTTTGAATAATCTATAGTTTTACCTGTAAGGGGATGTGTGACCTTTTTGCCTAAAGGTTCACAATCATAGTCGCGTCCACCCTTTTAAAGGGTGGCTCGCTCAGAGGCTATAAGCCTCTATTACTAGCCAGCGTCTCAAGGCGCTGGCTTGAACTTTGTTCAAGCCACATTGCTTTTGTCACTTCGGCATCACCC
>Ga0268263_1000356_pt1 | contig 84329 bp, 58 predicted proteins | sample Biomet5_FD_190358 | JGI IMG/M metagenome (GOLD analysis project Ga0268263, IMG submission 190358) | Microbial communities from bioreactor (seeded with sewage sludge) at LBNL, California, USA - Biofuel metagenome 5 (SPAdes) (version 4) | ecosystem: Engineered > Bioreactor > Anaerobic >... | reverse complement strand
TTACAGGAATACATTGATGAGTATTGCTACCGGTTTAATCGAAGCATCATGACCGACGGGATTTTTGATAACCTGCTCAAACGTATGGTTGCTGCAAAACCAGTTATATATTAAATGCCTAATTCAAAAAACAGAATTAGTCATTATTATAATCGAACAGATTGCCTGCCTGCGGTAGGCAGGCTTCGCTGCGCTCGCAATGACGAAGGCGCTACTTTGAACCGTCATTGCAAACCGCCTTCATAATACGGAATGAGTCAATAAAAGGGAACGCATCTGAGAGCTAAGTCCCCCATTCACCGCAAGGTGAAAAGCAGGGATGGCCCGTCAAAGTAGTCCGGGCCGGCGAAGGTGGGAACGGTTTTTGGCGGGTATTCAGGGGTGCGGGCCGGAAAGAAAAAAACGTGACGCGGGGGGAAGGATAACTTTGACAAGACTTTTGCTTCCTTTTGGTCGACTGCAAAAGGAAGGATATCAAATCGGGTAAACAGCCGGGATAAACGCTAAGACGCGAATTCGCGAAGAAAAAAAACAGAATTAGGCATTATTATAATCGAACAGATTGCCTGCCTGCGGTAGGCAGGCTTCGCTGCGCTCGCAATGACGGGGTGGGTAAAAACCTGCGATTACAAATCGCAGCACCCGATAGGAAAAATTTTCTACTCCATTTGCTGGGAAGCCAGATACGTAAAAACAGTTGACGCAAAAAAACTACGTTATCCTTTAAACAGGAAATTTATAATGAAATATATTTTGGTAAAAATTCACGAAAAATACCCGGTTGTTTGTTTCGGAATATAAAGCATGTAATTTGTAGACACAAAAAAACGTAAAATTCATAAAAGAAAAAAATTGTATTTTTGTATAAACAATTAATTGTGGAAACAAAAACTATAATAGAAGAAATCACCAATATTTACAAACAAGTTGGAGTTGAACGGATTATTCTTTTTGGTTCACAAGCCTATGGCATTCCAACCAGTGATAGTGATATTGATCTGATTATTGTAGTACCTTACGACAAAATACCTTCCACCCATCGTGAAAAAATGGATATATACCTGTATTACAATCAATTTATAAAAAAATATAAAAAAATAATACCTATCGATTTAATTGTTTATACTATTCCGGCATTCAATAAATTTAAAGAGTTAAACAGTTCTTTTTCCCAGGAAGTCATTAATAAAGGGATTATTTTATATGAAGCAAATAACAAAGGAGTGGCTTAAAGCTGCCGAAGATGATATTTTGGCCATGAAAACGATGCTCAATTATGACGAAATCACTAATGTCGTCGCATTTCATGCCCAACAATGTATCGAAAAATCGTTTAAAGCAGCTATTGAAGAATTTGGATTGGGAAAAATTAAAAGTCATCAGTTAGAGAGTTTATATTCTAAAATTTCAGACCACACATCCGGGTTCAATGAATCAATTATTGCTGAACTGGATACTATTTATATCGAAGCACGGTATCCTGGAGAGATGGGACTAATGCCCAACGGGAAACCGTCACTTGAGGAAGCAAAAAATTATTACAGCGAAGCATTAAAAATAAAAGAACAAATAGAATCTCTGTTAAAATAATAGAATCAGTCAATAACAGGGAGCTCATGTGAGAGTCCTGTTCCCGGTTCACCGCAAGGTGAAAAGCAGGGATGGCCGGTCAAAGTAGTCCGGGCCGGCGAAGGCGGGCATTCAGTGAACAGCCGGATAAACGCGAAGACTCTAAGACACGAAGAAAAAAATAGAATTAGGCATTATATAATCGAACAGATTGCTGCGCTTCGCTCGCAATGACGGTTCAAAGTAGCGTCATTGCGAGGGAGGAACGACCGAAGCAATCTATTCGCATACCACAATACCGTCTTTGTTATCAAAATACAATAAGCACGCTTTTCACAGATTGCTTCGCTCGCAATGACGGGGTGGGTAAAAACCTGCGATTACAAACCGCAGCACCCGAATAGGAAACCTTTCTCCCCTGCCCCATATGAAAAACAATCATAAAATTTGTATTTCCCTGCAAAACAGCAGACAAGCATGTAATTCGTAAAAAAAAAATATAGAAAAGAATGCCGTTCAATAACTTCTTTTCGTTAAAAAGATTTTAATATTGTATACGTAAAAAACTTTAACGAACAAAATATGAATCTGAATATTATTCAGCCCTGGCTTTGGCCCGTAATTTCTCTTTGCATTGCTTTTTTTCTGGTACTTATGGTACAACCCTCCATTGCCCGGATTGCACTGGTAAAAAATATCAGTGATCCGGAAGACACGGAACACAAAGGAATACCACAACTCACCCTTGGAGGCATTGCTGTTTTCATCGGGATCACCTTATCATCTATTTTTTGTATCAGAGGACACCAGTTTCCCGGATTACAGGCCCTTATCTCATCCATGGTCGTTTTGCTTTTTACCGGGATGATATCTGACTGTCGGGTACATTACCAGTATTTTCGCTCCTTTTCAAAAATAATTGCAGCAATATTTATTGTTTTAATGGGGAGGATCGCTCCTTCTGTCAGTCAGCTTATCTCGCCAAAATGGGTAAGCTTATGCTTGCAAATACTGGCAGTAACCGGATTCATTTATTTCTACCATTACTTTACCAGATTACGCCAGCGGTATTTTTTAATATCCGGCTTCATCAATGCTCTTGTTTTCAGCATTTTTTTCTTTTGCATACAGAAATATAATTTTTCTGTTATCTCATTTGCCCTGCTGGGAAGCCTTACCGGAACAATTATTTATGCACAATATGCTGTAAGGAAAAAGAAACCAATCGCCAGGTTAGGACATACCGGCATTTATATGATCGCGATTGTTCTTGCCATGCTGTGGTTAAAAGTGGCCGATATCCTGATCAGCGGAATATAGAACGAATTCGTTGCGAAAAATCCTGTAAGAAAATAGAACTAACGATATGAATGGAGAAATAATCCGCATACGCACTCAAATCCTGTCATTCAGATTTATATTCATCCGGATCATTAAAACACTGTAAGTTAAACATTTCCAAATCATATGATTTACTTTTTAAATATTTTCTGCTGTGCTGTGAAAAAAACTCCGTGTTTTCTGTAGTAAAAAATAAAGATATTAACGAATTTAATAGCCAATTATAAACATCAATAATCAATAACGAACATAAATGAACGAGTCTTTTATTTATCAATCACGTATTGACCAGCTCCGGGCATGTAAATTTGCCCAGACCAGAGAAAAAATTAAAAAAGAAGGACTTCTCGACGAAGATGATTACGGACGGACAGCCATGCCGGAACATCCGTGGAAAAGTATTCCAAATCACCCCGATGGCTCGTTTTACGGACTGGACGGCTGGACCCGAAATTTCTGCAACATGATGGAAAACTACCCGGTATATGTTGATCCGAACGATGCTTTTGCCGGCCGCTGGGTTTATTTCATGTCGCGTATGCGTGCCAATAAGTGGAATCCTGCTTACCCATTCGATCATCTGAAAGGAAATTTTGAGAAATACGATATTATCAACGGGATAGGCGACGATGCCCATTTTGCCCCGGACTACCGGCTTGGCCTTTCGCTGGGATGGCAAGGTATTCTCGACAAAATTGATCATTACCGGAAAATAAATACGAGTCCGGAACAGGTTCATTTTTACGATGCTCATGAGATGGCCGTAAAAAGTATACAAGGCTGGATGAAACGGCATATCACCCGGATTGAACTGCTTATTTCCGGGGAAAAAGACGCGAAGTTGAAAGCCAACCTGGAAGAAATGGCCGAAGCCAACAGGAATATTATTTCCGAACCACCACGAACTTTGCGCGAGGCTCTTCAGTGGATCATCTGGTATCATCTGGCATCGCGTACCTACAACCGGGACGGTGCCGGTGGTCAGATAGACGAACTGTTACGTCCGTTCTATGAGAAAGACATGTCAGAAGGCCGTACCGACCGTGAAAAAACGATTTATATGCTGGCCTGTTTTTTACTGAACGACACAATTTACTGGCAACTGGGCGGTCCTGACAAAGACGGGCATGACCAGACTTCGGAGATCTCTTTCCTTATTCTGGAGGCTGCCGATAAAATCAATACTTCGTTAAATCTGACCATTCGTGTTCACGATGGATTGAATCCTGAACTATTCCGGAAATCGCTGGAATGCCTGATCAAAAATAAAAACGGATGGCCCCGTTATTCGGGAGATAAAGCTTTGGTTGAAGGTTTCATGAAAAACGGTTACAGTGCGGAACTGGCACGTCAGCGCATTGCCGTGGGCTGTAACTGGATGTCGCTGCCCGGCCTGGAATATACCATGAACGACCTCGTGAAAGTAAATATGGCAAAGGTTTTCGAGGTCGCTTACTACGAAATGATAAACGACAAGCCGGTCAAACCTTCTGTTTCACGTTTATGGGATATTTACATCGCACATCTGGAAAAGGCGGTTCACACGGCTGCCGACGGAATCCGTTTCCACCTGAAATATCAGAAATACAACGAACCGGAACTGATCCTGAACCTGCTCAGTCACGGACCTCTCGAAAAAGGACTGGACGTGAGCGACGGCGGTGCTGCATATTACAACCTGGCTATCGACGGTGCAGGTCTGGCCATTGTGGCCGACTCGTTTGCTGCTCTTGAGCAACGGATTGAACAGGAGAAAAAAACAAGCTGGGAAGAAGTAACTTACTTCCTTCAGGATAATTTCGACGGACTGGAAGGCGAACGGATCAGGCTTTTGCTGAAAAACAGTCAGCACTACGGACAGGGACAATCGATGGGCGACCGATGGGCTGAAAAAATTAGCGTAACCTTTACTCAGCTGGTCAGGAAAGAATCGAATCCGCAGTTGAGTCATACCTTTATTCCCGGATTTTTCAGCTGGGCAAATACGGTTACTTTTGGTCAGCATGTAGGAGCAACACCCAACGGACGGAAAAGCAGGACACCTATTTCACACGGGGCGAACCCTAGTCCGGGTTTTGCCAAAGACGGTGCATCCCTGGCGCTTGCCCGTGCCGTTGCCGACATACAGCCCGGATACGGGAACACCGCACCCATGCAATGGGAACTCGACCCGACGCTGGCTACCGGTAATTATATCGATCTGATAGGCTCGATCATTAAAACCCATTTTGAACTGGGCGGCACGCTCATCAACGTGAACATCATGAACAAAGAGCAAGTACTGGAAGCCCACAAAGACCCGTCGAAATACCCGGAACTGGTGGTCAGGGTTACAGGCTTTACCGCCTATTTTTCGATGCTTACCCCGGAATTCAGACAACTGGTGGTCGACCGTATTCTGGATAGCTGAAAACAGTGTTCAGTTGACAGTCGCAGTCACAGTTGGCAGCAGGCAGTATTTCATTATTGCGCTCTTTCCATAAGGAATCTCTGTGACCCGTTGTGTTTTTTCTCTGGGTACTCTGTGGTAAAATATAACATATAAATGAGAGTAAGAAGGGACACAGTGGTGGAAGAACAAATGAAAAGCCCGGCAGTCAGACAAAATATAATCAGAACAGACCAATAAAAAATAATCATTTTATGAATCAATCAATTCGGCAAAAAAACAAGTACTACTTACTGTTTATTGCCCTTACCGCAGCTTTTGGCGGTTTCCTTTTCGGATACGATACCGCGGTCATTTCCGGGACAATCAGCCTTGTAAAAGAGCAGTTCAACTTATCGACTTTAATGGAAGGATGGTTTGTCAGCTCGGCTTTGGTCGGCTGTATTGCCGGGGTAATGGTGGCCGGCGAACTGTCAGACCGTTTCGGGCGTAAAATTTCGCTTATCCTGGCAGGACTGATGTTTTCCGTTTCTGCATTCGGCTGTGCCCTGAGCCTGTCTCACACCGGGCTGATTATTTTCCGTCTGGCCGGCGGCCTGGGAATTGGCGTTGCCTCCATCCTTTCGCCGCTGTATATTTCGGAAGTCTCGCCTGCTGCTGTCCGCGGAAGGATGGTTACCTTGTACCAGCTGGCAATTACAATGGGCATTGTAGCTGCTTATTTTGTCAATGCCTGGTTATTAAAAATAAGTGTTACCGGAACCTCATTTTTTTCATCCGGCTTATGTCAGAAAATATTTGTAACAGAAGTCTGGAGAGCCATGTTCGGGGCCTCGTCTGTTCCGGCCCTGTTGTTTTTTCTGGCAATGTTCTTTGTTCCCGAAAGCCCCCGGTGGTATGCGGCAAAAGGAATCGATGCAAAAGCCGGCCTTGTTCTTGCAAAAATAAACGGGGAGGCAATTGCCCGGCAGGAGCTGGCAAACATAAAACAGGCACTTGGCAAAGAAGAAAAAGGGGAATGGAAAGCTTTGCTGCAACCGGGAATCCGCGTTGCCTTATTCGCCGGTATTGTTCTTGCTTTGTTGTCGCAGTTCACCGGTATTAACGCAATCATTTATTACGGCCCCCGTATTATGGAAGAAGCCGGCCTCAAACTGAGTGATGCGCTGGGAAGCCAGGTTGTTATAGGCATTGTTAATGTGGTAGCCACGCTTTATGCTATCTGGAAAATTGACAAATTCGGACGGAAAAAACTTCTTACGATTGGTATTACCGGCATGTTTTTCTCGTTACTGCTGGTCGGTTTGCTGTTTCTCCTGAAACAGGCCGACGGTATCCTGCTGATCGTGTTTATCCTTACATTTATCATCTTTTTTGCCATTGGCTACGGAGCTGTTATCTGGGTTCTATTATCCGAAATTTATCCGACGAAAGTTCGTGGCAGAGCCATGTCGGTTGCCACATTGTCTTTGTGGGTTGGTACGGCAGTCATCGGACAGGTCGTTCCCTGGATGCTCGAAACACTTTCACCGGCAGTAACATTTTTCGTATTCGCAGCTTGTTGTATTCCGGTTCCCTTCATTCTGAAATTAGTTCCTGAAACAAAAGGAAAATCCCTGGAAGAGATTGAAAAAGCCTGGCAGATTGAGTAAGTTTAGACATAAATAATAAAATAAAAACCAGAACCTGATGATTCGTTTTTTTGTACTTCTTGCATTTGCGGTGCTTCCCGTTATAACTATTAAGGCTCAGCAACCTTACAGGGGAACGATTTCTGTTCCGTCCGGGTTACTTGATGGAAAGACACCGGAAGCAAACTGGATCTGGGATTGGGGAGAAGACAATCCTGTCAACTATTACCTGATGGTCCGGAAAACGGTTCATCTGGAGCAGGTCCCCGATAAAGCCACGGCTTTTATTTCGGCTTATTCGTATGCCGATGTATATATCAACGGCAAGCTGATCGACCGTTGCCCGATGAACTGCGACCCGGAATACCAGGTATACGAACAGTACGATTTGTCGGGTTGTTTCCATCCGGGCGAAAATACAATTGCAGTACTGGTTTACAATTTTGGCGTTGGCACCCATCACCGCATTCACGCACGGGGCGGGTTTTTCTTTCAGGGAATTTTAAGTGTTTCCGGCAAAATAGTGAAAATTAATACCGGCAAAACATGGAAAGTTTCCAGGGCTGAAGGATGGGATAATCAGACAGAAATACGTGCACCACGCGCAAACCTGATCGGTTTTGTTGAAAAATACGATGCCCGGAAAATGCCTGAAGGCTGGAATGAATGCCGGTTCAACGATTCGGAATGGCAGACTGCCCGGGTGCTGGGTATTCCGCCTTTTGCTCCCTGGAACAACATAGTCGAAGTAAAACGTCCTCCGCTTTTCCGCGAAAAGGTTTATCCGGTCAGACACTGGTTTACAGGCAATAAAATTGTGTACGATTTCGGGAAGGAAGTCACCGGCAACCCGGTTATTGAGTTGTTTTCCCAAGCCGACGGAGCCGGCTTTGAAATGGGGACTTCCGAACGTTTGTTACCCGACAGTACCATTTTGTATAAAAAACGGGTTAATTATACCGACTACTACACAGCAAAGAAAGGCCTGCAAACATGGAGCCCGCTCACATGGCGCGGGTTTCGTTACCTTTCGCTTACCGCAAACGACAGCATTATCATTAAACGTGTTTCGGCGATAAACCGGCATTACAGTTTTGCCGATGAGGGCAGTTTCGAATGTTCCGATCCTCTGCTGAACCGGATTTACGAAACCGGGGTTTTCACCCTGAAACTATGTGCTCAGGATACTTATATGGATACACCCTGGCGCGAACAAACCCAGTATATTGCCGGCGACAGCCGTTATCTGCAGAAATACGCTTATTATCAGTTCGGACTTAGTTCCGAATTTCTGATTCATTACAATATTTTGTCCGGGGCCTGGTCGCAGCGGTGGAGCAGCGAAGGAGCCATCCGGTCGAGGTATCCGACCGATTGTTTGCTGGGGTCCAATACTTCTGTATATCTGTTCGACTACGAGCTGGAATATGTTATCATGCTGGGCGAGTATTACCAGTACTTCGGGAATGCCGGCTTACTGAAACAGGTATTTCCGAACATGGAAAAACTGATGACTTACTTCGAAAAATTTGTCGGAACGGAACACGGGTTGCTGTGCAACGTCCCCGGATGGATTGTCCTCGATCATCCCGACACGTATCCGATGGATCAGAAAGAAGAAATTACAGGTTTAAACTGCCTGTATTACGGAGCATTAAAACAGGCCGCTTTACTTGCAAAAAATATGAATAAGGATGACCGGCAGGCAGATATCTGGAACAAACAGGCGGAAACCCTGAAGTCCAATATCCGGAAATGGTTGTGGTCTCCTGAAAAAAATTTATACACCGACAGCTACGGAAGTGAAAAATGCAGTCAGCAAACACAGGTTTACGCCATGCTCTACGGACTGATTGACCCGGCAGAAAAAGCAGATGTTGCCGGCAAAGTTGCAGCAATGAACCGGAGCAGTGAACAGTCGTTTTCATATTACCTGCTGTATTCCATGTTCGGCAATAAACCGCAGTGGTCGCTCGATTATATCCGTAAATACTGGGGGGCACAAATGAAATCACCCTTATTCAACGGAGCATGGCACGAAGCCTGGGATATTGAAAACTGGCCCAACGAAGTGGCGACCACTTCTCATGCCTGGTGCTCGGGACCAACAGCACTGCTTCCGCAGAAAATATTGGGAGTTGAACCTGTTTCCGAAGGTTGGAAAACATTCTCGGTAAATCCTAATCCCTGTGACCTGAAGTGGGCCAAAGGGATTGTTCCGACGGCTTACGGCAATATTTGCGTGAACTGGAAGAAAGATGATAACGGAGAGTTCCGGCTATACGTTTTGGTACCGGAACAGACAAACGCCGAAATAGGCATTCCCGGAACTGATCCGCAGAAAATCAGTATTAACGGGGAGACTGTAAAAAAAATCCGGACAGAAAACGGGCGGGTTATTTTCCGGGCAGCTCCGGGTGAATATGAAATCATATCAAATAAATAGCATAATGAAAAATCTGATTTTAATCGCAACATGTTTCATTTTTATACTAAGCAGTTGCCATTCCAAAGATTATCTGATTACCAGATACGGAGCCATGGCTGACGGGAAAACGAACAACGCCCCTTTTATTCAGAAAGCCATTGACGAGGCTTCGGCCAACGGTGGAGGAAGAGTGATTATTCCTCCGGGAAATTTTGTTTCAGGTGTTCTTTTCCTGAAATCAGGCGTTAATTTATATCTCTATCAGGGGGCCTGCCTGCTCGGAAGTGTAAACCGTATGGATTACGACAATCCTGTTGCAATGGCTTTTCTGGTGGCTAACGGTCAGAAAAACATTTCGATCAGCGGATCCGGGGTAATCGACGGACAGTCAGGTGAACTGATGCGCGACGTTTTTGCCCGGCTGCGGGCCGGAACCATTAAGGATATTCCCGACTGGTACGCAAAACGCCCGTCGGAAGGCATTCGTCCGATGCTGATTATCTTCAGGGATTGCGACCAGGTAACCATCTCCGGAGTAACGCTGAAAAATTCAGCAAGCTGGGTTCAGGATTACATCAACTGCTCAAACCTGACCATCGACGGGATTAAAGTTGAAAGCACGGCTTACTGGAACAACGACGGAATCGATATTTCCGACTGCACCAACGTAAAAGTGACCAACTGTTTTGTCAATGCAGCCGACGACGGCATCTGTCTCAAATCGGAAACGGCAGGAAAATGCTGCGACAGTGTGTACATTGCCAACTGTTCTGTCCGTTCGAGTGCCAGTGCATTTAAAATGGGAACAGCATCGCATGGCGGTTTTAAAAATATTACGGTTCGCGATCTTACCGTTTTCGATACTTACCGTTCGGCTATTGCCATCGAATCGGTAGACGGCGGACAGATAGAAAACGTGGATATTCAGGGCGTGAATGCGACAAACACAGGGAATGCTGTTTTCATCAGGCTCGGACACCGGAATACCGATGGCGAAGTCGGTTCCGTAAAAGGAATACGCATTGCCGACGTGAAGGCTGAAATTCCGTTTTACAAACCCGATCAGGGATACCCGATGGAAGGTCCGCCCGACAATTATCATCCGAGTGAACAAAAAGTACCGCAACGCCGTTCAGGCTATCCGTTTTTTGGACATCCCTGGCTGCCATATAACCTGCTTCCTTCGTCCATTGCCGGGATTCCCGGGCATAATGTGCAGGATGTAATACTCGAAAACATTGAAATAACTTACGCCGGGGCAGCCAGCAAAGATGTTGCCTGCATCCCGCCGGAAGCTATTTCCAAAATCCCTGAAAACGAAGGCGATTATCCTGAATTTTCCATGTTCGGCGAACTTCCGGCCTGGGGCTTTTATGTTCGTCATGCCGAAGGTATACAGATGAAAAATGTAAAGATCAGTTATAAGGAAGACGATTTCCGTCCGGCCATGGTTTTCGACGATGTAAAGGGAATTAACCTGAACAAGGTTGATATTCCTGCTGCGAAGGAAATGCCGGTTATTCTGCTGAATAATGTTTCCGGAGAAAAATTCGAGGCACTGAATATGCCGGTCGGCCAGAAACAGGGAATCATGAAAAGGTAGAACAAAAACGGATGCAGAAGGAAAAAGCCCGGCAGATTGGCTAAGTTTAGGGCGAAATAATAAATCATAGCACAATAATTTTTTTACTGAAGATGAACGAAAAATCAAATCATAATCCGGGGGAAAAATCTTTATTACTGAAAATCACTTTTCTGTTTCTTTTATTCCCGTTGTTTTCAATGTCGCAAACGTTGCTTCAGTATGTCGACCCGCTGATCGGAACTGCCCCGGCAGCAACCGAAAGTGCAAAACGACACAGTGAAGCCGGATCGGAAGAAAAGGGGCAGACTTATCCTGCTGTCGGACGTCCGTTCGGAATGACCCAATGGACTCCGGAAACCAGAACTACCGAAGCAAAATGTGTTGTTCCTTATTACTATAACGACCAGTACATGACCGGTTTCAGGGGTTCTCACTGGATGGACGGAAGCTGTACGCAGGATTACGGAACGGCTACGGTAATGCCTTTTTCAACCGGCAAAATTGATACGGTACAATCCTGCCCGACAGCATTGCTCAATCATCAGGAAGAAACAGCAACACCGGCATATTACAGCATTTTCATGCCTGGCATTAAGGCTGAAGTGACCGGTTCGGTGCGCTCCGGATTTCTGCGGTTCAGCTATCAGGATAAAAATAATTACCTCTATATCCGTGTAAACAGCGACAGAGGCGAAGGAAAACTCTGGTTCGACGCTCAGAATAATCAAATTATCGGCTGTAACCCGGTTCACCGTATTTACCAGGGATGGGGACAGCCTGCCGGTTTCTGCGGCTGGTTTGTTTTTCGTTTCGACAAGCCATTTTCCTTTATTCAAAAAACAAATCAGGAAATGATTGTTTGTTTTCAGCAGGAAAAAACGGTACAGGTGCAGGTAGGAAGTTCATTCACCGGGGCCGGTGCGGCAAGGAATAACCTGGAAACGGAAATGCCATCCTGGAATTTCGATCAGCTAAAAAAGGAAGGCGAAGACGAATGGAACGAAAAGCTCGGCAAAATACAGGTTAAAGGCGGAACCAAAGACGACCGCATCAAACTGTACACCGGCATTTACCACTGTTATCTCGTGCCCCGTATTGCCAGTGATGTAGACGGAAGTTACCAGGGTTTTGCCCAGGACACGCTCATCCACAAAGCTGTTGGCTTCGATTATTACGATGATTTTTCGATGTGGGACACCTATCGTACCCTTCATCCGCTGATGACCATCCTCGAACCCAAGCGAAGCCTCGACATGGTAAAATCGCTGGTTCTGAAAGCTGAACAGGGCGGATGGATGCCCATCTTTCCGAAATGGGCAAACTACACTGCTGCAATGATTGGTGACCACGCGTGTACAATGATTGCCGATGCTTACCTGCGGGGAATTAAGGATTTCGATACAGAAAAGGCATATCAGTATATGCGGAAGAACGCTTTCGATCATCCGACAGAAGCCGAATACAAAGACGGAAAAGGCAGACGGGCTCTTACCAGTTATCTGAAATACGGTTATATTCCGTTGGAAGACAGCGTAAAGGAAGCCTTTCACAAACAGGAACAGGTGTCCCGGACACTTGAATATGCCCTTGACGATTATGCCCTGGCTCAATTTGCAAAAAGCCTGGGGAAAAACGATGACTATCAGATGCTGATAAAACGGTCGCAGAACTACCGGAATGTTTTTGACACGCAGACCAAATATGTACGCGGGCGTTATGCCGACGGACGCTGGATTGAACCATTCGACCCGAATGTAAAAAGCCGTTTTGTTACTGAAGGAACCGCATTTCAATATACATGGTATGTGCCGCAGGATATTCCCGGATTAATCAGTCTTTTCGGAGGAAAGGAACAATTTTTGAATCGTCTGAACGAATTTTTTGATAAAGGTTACTACTGGCATGGCAACGAAACCGACCAGCAGGCGCCTTACCTGTTCGCAATGGCAGGCTGTCCTGAAAAAACACAAAAATGGGTACGGGAAATCATTCAGGATGAATACGGAACAGGCCCGGGCGGTTTAAGCGGTAACGAAGACGGCGGACAAATGTCGGCCTGGATGGTTAGCTCCATGCTCGGGTTTTACCCGGTTTGCCCCGGAAAACCGGAATATGTGCTGGGCGGTCCGTTCTTCGAAGAAATCCGGATACAGCCGGATGCCCATACGAAACCGTTTGTTATCAGTGCAAAAGGGCAGGTTGATAAAAGTCCGTATACCGAAAAGATTGAACTGAACGGAAAACCGATTACGGGATTTGCCATTCAGCAACGGGATATTGTTTCAGGAGGGAAACTGGTGTTCTTTATGAAGAAACCCTGAACCTGCCCGGCACAATCATTATACTCCGTAAGGATAAAAACGACAATTTTAAACGGGACCTAACACGAAGATGTTATTACATTTAAAATCTTCCCCGATCCGGTGATTTTATTCAATATTTTTTGCACGCCCTATTTATCCTGATTATCTGGTTCATAATCGTCAGGCAGGGTATTAATGAAATAATAGTCACCCATCGGGCCTTTTACATCGAACGGGACATTGGGTGTAGTTCCGTTTGGTCTTATCCGGATAGGAATTCCGTTGGGAAAAATAACCGACGTTTCCTTATTAAACGATTCAAATGTTTTGGTGAGGTCTATCGGAAGGCCGTTGGCATCGCTGTAAAAATCCACTTTTATAGAATCGGCATTCATCACACATTCTTTAATCCGGCTGGGCAAACGGTTTACCGAACTAAGGTTGGTAAAGGTAATGCCGTTACGGATTGCTTCAGGCGGATAAAAAGTTAACTGATAGCCTTGTTCCATTATTTCGCCGTCGTAAAGTGCTTTCAGAAAATGGCGGAGTGAACCATAGTAGAAATTTTGTCTGTTCTTTTCGTATCTCCGCTGCTGGGATTCCGAAGCATGTTCAAGCGGTTCGTAATAATAATGTCCCATAATCTGACGGACATAAACGCCTGAATAGGAATTAAGAGGAACATCATCATGAGTCACGTCATCACGCTTGGTTATATTGAATTCCCGTATCAGAACCCTGATCTTATAACCAAGATAATTGTTGATGATCACCAGAGGCTGGTTTGAAGTGGCTTCGAAACTCATATCATCGCGTTTGAAATACAGTACCGATTCATTCAGAATTCTATAGGACGTATGTATATCTTCTCCCACAAATTGCTGGCAAAAGAAACGGATTTCCTTTTTCCGTTCACTTTTGTTTAGAGTCATATAATCGTTGGGATTGATCGACAAAGGAGTTAATGCAATGTAAACCGAATCCATAAAATTGTCGATATATGTAGCAAACGGATCGTATTTTTCATGGGTAACTACCAGGTAACAGGGCAAAAACGGAACAATAATTTTAAACTCGCCTTTTTCGTCGGTTGCTGTTCCTACCGACGAACCGGATATAAAAATTTCGGCTAACTTAACAGGTTCCTGACTTTCTTTGTCCGTGATTTTCCCACTGATGTAAAAAGAAAATCCTTGACCGGAAACAGGTTGGATTACTGAAAAAAGAGGTATTATCAATAAAAAAAACAGTCTGAAAAGTCCCTTCATGTGTTTATTTATTTTTTGCGTTAAGGTATCAAATAAATTAGAATGAGAAAACGAATCCGCATTTTTTATGAATGTTTTTCGGGCTGTCTTTAGATCTGAAGTTGTATTTTTGCCTTCTGAAAAAAACAGGTATAATGATGAACGAACGCTTGAAAGTATTTGGTGAACTTTTGGACATAATGGATGAGTTACGCAAAAAATGCCCGTGGGACAAAGAGCAAACCCTGGAATCGCTTCGCAGGCTTACCATAGAGGAAACCTATGAACTGGGCGATGCCATTTTGCAGGACGACCTTCAGGAAGTAAAAAAAGAACTGGGCGACTTATTGCTGCATATTGTGTTTTATTCAAAAATTGGTGAAGAAAAAAATGCGTTCGATATAGCCGATGTAATTAAAAACCTGAATGAGAAACTGATCTATCGTCATCCTCATATTTTCGGCGAAGTGAAAGTTAAAAATGCACGTGAGGTTGAACAGAACTGGGAAAGCCTGAAATTAAAGGAAAAAGGCCGCAAAAAGAAACAGGTACTCGAAGGGGTACCGGCATCGCTTCCCGCCCTGGTAAAAGCCGACCGTATTCAGGAAAAGGCCAGCGGCGTTGGTTTCGACTGGGAAAAGCGGGAACAGGTCTGGGAAAAAGTAAAAGAAGAAGTTGTGGAACTTCAGCATGAAATTGACAAGGCAGACAAAGATAAAATGGAGGCTGAGTTCGGCGACCTGTTCTTTGCAATGGTAAATGCAGCACGTCTTTACGGCATTGACCCGGAGTCTGCCCTGGAACGGACAAACCTGAAATTCATCAGCCGGTTCAATTACCTCGAAAGCCAGACTCTGAAAAAAGGAATCGACCTGAAACAAATGAGCCTTGCCGAAATGGACGAAATCTGGGAAGAGGCAAAAAAACTGGAATAAACTGCAATTTATGACTTACCGTTTAACCCTGTTCGCACTAATAATGTTCTTTTTGCCGGTTTTATCAAAAGCTCAGGTTGATACGGTACGCTTCAATAACTATTATTTGAAAAAATACTGGATTGATACAAAAAAACTGGTTACCTCTCCTGTCCGGTGGAAAAAAACGGACTGGCAGCGTGCGGGAGTATTTTCGGTTGTTACCGGTGCTTTGCTTTTTACCGATAAGCCAATCAACAAATGGTTCCAGAAACGGCGTTCGACCGGCCTTGACAAGGTGGTAAAATACGGATTCGAACCGTTTGATATTGAATATACCCTTGCCGCCTGCGGAATATTGTACGGATGCGGTCTGATTGGAAAAGACAGGAAACTTGAAAGCACGGCTCTGCTTGCAGTTGAAAGTTATTCCATTGCAAGTGTATTTGTACAGTTTTCAAAAAAAATGATTGGTCGCCAGCGGCCTGACTCAGACGGTGATGTTTCTCCCTTTCATTTCGATGGCCCTTTTCACGACGAAAGTTTTCCTTCCGGACATACGACGGCCGTTTTTTCCGTAGCTACTGTCATTGCCAATCAATACCGGGAAACGTTCTGGGTTCCGGTTACTGCATATTCGGTAGCCGGGTTGGTCGGACTATCGCGCATTTACGATGACCGGCACTGGTTCAGCGATGTTTTTTCCGGCGCTGTCCTTGGATTTGCAATCGGCAACATGGTTTGTCCGGTAAATAAAAACTCACGTTTGTCAGTCATGCCTGTTAAAATCGGCCCCGCCTGCGGGGTTCAGGTAGCCTGCACACTTTAAAAAATTTATCCATGAAACAATCATTAATTCTTCTGCTTATTTTTCCTGCAATCATTTTTTCCTGTTCAACCGGAAAAAATGCACTCGAACGGGGCGATTACTACAGTGCCATTACCAAAGCTGTTGAACGGTTACAAACTGATCCTGACAACCGGAATGCGGTTCATGTACTGAAAGATGGCTATCCACTGGCTGTGAAGTATTTTCAGGAAGAAATAGACATCACGTTATCCGGCACCGATCGGTTTAAGTGGGGAAAAACAGTCAGCATTATGGAACAGGTGAACAGCCTGTCGGAACAAATACGCAAGGTACCTGCTGCCCGGACACTGATCGAAAACCCGAAAACCTATATTTCGGAGATGCGTCCTGCAAAAGAAAAAGCTGCAGCAGAACAGTACCAGGCCGGACTTGAACTGATGAAATCAGGAACAAAAGAGAATGCCCGTCAGGCTTACCTCTGTTTCACAGGGGCAGACCGCCTGATTCCCGGCTATAAAGAAGTAAACCAGCTGATTCGTGAGTCGAAAAGAATTGCTACCTATACGGTTATCTTCGAACAAATGCAAATTTATCCCGGGACATACATTTTGTCTCCTTCCTTTTTTTATGACCGGACAATGGCGATGCTGAGACATTATTTTCCGGACAATGGTTTTGTGAATTTCTATTCGGAAAACGATGCTGTTAACATGAGAATCGAGCATCCTGACATGATACTGAAAATAGGCTTTTACGATTTTGCAATCGGAGAAGACCGGCATGCAGAAAACGAGCGGCCTTTAAACAAGTCGGTGGAAGAACGCGTAAAGGTGACTCAGGACAATGCAGTTAGTTATGAAACCAGAACCCGGGAATACTCGGGTACCATTAAAATAATCAGCGACCAGATTTCTACGCAAGGTATTTTACAGGTTGATGTACTCGATTTTCAGGCCAATAATCATCTTCTGATATCCGAACAAATTCCCGGACAGTTTACCTGGGACAATTCGTATGCTGTTTTTGTGGGTGATAAGGAAGTTCTTGATTCCAACGATCTTGCATTGCTGAACAATCGCGCCCTGCCATTGCCTTCGCCACAGGATTTGTTTATCGGATTTTCACGGTCGGTTTTCGATCCGCTGACCAGCCGGCTGAACAGCTTCTTCGGGAAATATGCAAGATAGGTTCTAATTTTTGGGAAGGGCATTGAATTTTGCCAGTCCGCCCAAGGATGTTTCCCTGTAAAAACATGGTAAATCTTTTCCTGTCTCATACATGGTTTCAACTACTTCGTCGAAACTGATCCGGTGCCTGCCATCACTCAGCAATGCGTAGGTATTATGTGCCAGGGCACGTTCTGCAGCCATTGCATTACGCTCGATACACGGAATCTGTACCAGTCCGGCCACCGGATCACAGGTTAATCCCAGGTGGTGTTCCAGTCCCATTTCGGCTGCATATTCAATCTGGTAAATAGTGCCGCCCATCAACTGTGTAGCTGCACCGGATGCCATCGCACAAGCCGTCCCGACTTCTCCCTGGCAACCTACTTCCGCCCCCGAAATGGAAGCGTTGTTTTTTACCAGGTTTCCAATGAGTCCGGCAGTTGCAATTGCCTTGTAAATTGGCAGCGAATCAGTTTTATATGTCTTCTGAAAGTATTTCAACACAGCCGGAAGTACGCCACATGCACCACAGGTAGGAGCGGCAACAATTAAGCCTCCGGCCGCATTCTCTTCAGAAACGGCAAGTGCATATGCAAACAGTTGAGATCGTTTTTTAAACGGCCCGCTGAAATTCTGAGCCTTGGTAAGAAAAGCATTTGACTTCCGGGGTAATTTCAGAATACCGGGCAGAGGGCCTTCCTGCGTAGTTCCTCTTTCAATGGAATCTTCCATTACGCTCCAGACTTCCTTTATAAAATCCCATATTTCAGGACCTTCTGTTTCTTCGACAAACTCCCAGAGCTGTTTCCCGTTGTTGTTGCACCAAACCAGAATGTCGTTCATCGTTTCAAGAGGATAAATATGTTTTGTCTCAGCATCCGAAAAATCGTCAATAATTGCACCTCCCCCGATACTGTATACGGTCCGGTCGCTAACCAACCTGTCTTCCCCGTCGAATGCTTCCAGTTTCATTGCATTGGGATGTTTGGGCAAAATAGTTTCCGGCTGCCAGACAATTTCCATATTTCTTCCTTTGAAAACCTCGCTTACAGCCGCATCGGTAAGATGCCCCTTGCCGGTGGCAGCCAGGCTTCCGTATAAAGTCACCCGGAAACGGGAAGCCTCGCTGTTCTTTTCCAGGAAAGCAGTGGCAGCTTTTCGTGGCCCCATGGTGTGACTGCTTGATGGTCCGTGTCCTATTTTGTATATTTCCCTGATTGATTCCATATATCCCCGAGTTACAAGGATGGCAAAGATAATAAATGGCCTGTTCTGTTTTGTTAAAATGCTGTTATCAAAAAAACTATTCATTAAAAAAAATAAAAAACGGGGAGAAATACAGAGTCGTAAGAAATATTAACTTAGCTGACCTTGAAATAACAATCCATAAAACATTACAATAACATAGAAACAGAAACTGATACAGAAAACGTAAATTGAAAAAATAAACAGATGAAATATATCTTCATTCTTATCTTCATTTTTCCCTGCTTTATTTCTCTTGCTCAAAACCATATTCAGGAAATAAACATTCAATCCACAGGAATTGCAGGCAACAATGATAATCTTCCATTCTGGCTTTTGCATAATCAGTCAGGAAAATATTCAAATTCAGCCAGCTGGCAGGAGCTTACCGAAGGAAAACTTTTCGGCAATGTCCGGATGTCGGAGAAGCTAAATCTCAGTTACGGAGCTGATTTGTGTTTTCTGGCTTCAGAAAACGGAGTTGATGCAAAAATTATTCAGGCATATACCGGCATTTCTGGTAATATCCTTTCTGTTAAGGCCGGAGCCTTTGCCGATGATGAAATTTTTGGCGGGCTTTCTTCCGGTAACGGGAATATTGTCCGTTCGCTGGATCACCGTCCTTACCCGATGGTCCGGCTCTCTACACCCGGGTTTATTCCGTTTCTTTTTGCACACAAATGGTTCCGGTTCAAAGCAGAGTACGACGAAGGGCTGCTCTGCGACAACCGGATTGTCAATCATCCCCATCTTCATCACAAATCGCTTGAATTACAGTTTCTAACCGGAAAATCATTTCGCATAACAGCAGGAATGGATCACTATGTTTTCTGGGGAGGAACCCTTTCTGACGGCACGAGGCTTCCTTATAAATTAAACGATTATTTCCGTTATATTCTGGGAAGAAAAGGAAACTCTGACTTCCTAGAAACTGATCAGATTAATATAGCAGGGAATCAGTTGGGGGCCTATCTGATAGCTGCAGAAAAAGATTTTGAACAATGTCAGTTGCAAATGCGGATCAGCCATCCTTTTGAAGATCTTTCGGGGATAAGAATGACCAATTTTCGGGATAATCTGTATTCATTATTCATTCAGAGAAAAGAAACTCATACCCTGTTCAATGCTGTGTTAGTGGAATTTATTTATTCGAAAAATCAAAGCGGAAGCGTTCATTGGATGGGGGCAGGAAAGCATAAACGGGGAAGGGATAATTACTTTAATCACGGGGTTTATCAAACAGGATTTTCGTATCATGGCTACAGCCTGGGGACTCCATTGTTTTTCCCGATGACAAAAAATGAAGAGGGCACAATAACCGGTTTTGAGAACAACCGTATTTCAGCTTTTCACGCAGGGGCAAAAGGATACCTTTCGTCACAACTGGAATGGAAAGCGTTGCTTACATTGTCAAGAAATTTCGGCACTTACGATAATCCATATTCTCCGATGCGTAGACAATGTTATTCGCTACTGAATTTCCGCTGGAAAAGTCCGAAATATCCCATTTGTATTTCCACTCATCTTGCTGCTGATTCCGGAGATCTGGTTTCCGGTAAATGGGGTTTGGGAGTCGGTTTGGAATGGACAATCCGGTAAACAAAAAAAGGGACTGCCTTTTAAAACCAGTCCCTCAAAATATCATTTATCCTCCCCTATCCTATTCCAGATAAGTATACCCGTAAAGACCGGAACGGTAGTTTGAAAGGAACTCTTTTCCTTCGGTTGAAGATATAATACCTGTTTTTACAGCCGTGGTCACCCATGTTTCGACTTTACGTACCAGCTTTTTTGCATTATATCCTGCATAATCAAGTACTTCTGCCACCGTCTCCCCGTCAATTACCTGTTCAATCTCGTATCCGTTTTTATCAACCGACACATGAATTGCATTGGTATCGCCGAACAGGTTGTGCAGATCCCCCAGAATTTCCTGGTACGCTCCCACCAGAAAAACACCGATATAGTACGGTTCATCTGCCTTTAACGAATGTACCGGTAAATAACAGGAAGTACTTCGCGGAGAAATAAAGTTATCGATTTTCCCGTCCGAATCGCAGGTTATGTCCTGTAAAGTCGCATTTCTGTCCGGTTTTTCATCAAGCCGCTGAATCGGGATAATCGGAAAAATCTGATCAATCGCCCACGAGTCTGGCAGTGACTGAAACAAGGAAAAATTGCAAAAATATTTATCAGCCAGAAGCTTTGGCAAGACCAGCAATTCTTCCGGAATATGTTTCAGTGTCGTGCTCATCTGGTAAATTTCCCGGGCAACCGACCAAAACAGACGTTCGATTTTAGCACGGGTTTTAATATCGATCAGACCGAGGCTGAAACGGTCGAGTGCTTCCTCACGGATTTGTTGTGCATCGTGCCATGTTTCAAGCATATACGGCTGGTTTAATGAATTCCATGCCTCATAAAGTTCCTGAACCAGTTCATGGTCATTTTCAGTTACATCCTCATTATCGTCCCACTCGGGCGGGAAAGTCGATTCCAATGCTTCAAAAATCAATACCGAATGGTGTGCGGTAAGCGACCTGCCCGACTCGGTAATAATGTTCGGATGCGGCAGGTTATTTTTATCACTTACATCTACCATTGTCGAAATAGCATCGTTCACATACTCCTGTATACTGTAATTCACGCTGCTTTCGCTGTATGCAGAGCGGGTTCCGTCGTAATCGACACCAAGCCCGCCGCCGATATCGACAAATTCGACATTAAACCCCTGAAGACAAAGCTGAGTATAAAAATGCGATGCCTCGCGCAAAGCCAGCTTAATACGGCGTATTTTCGTCACCTGACTGCCTATATGAAAATGTACCAGTTTCAGGCAGTCTTTCAGATTGTTCGTTTCCATATAATCGATTGCTTCAATCAATTCACTGGAATTCAGCCCGAATTTACTGACATCGCCCCCTGAACCTTCCCATTTGCCACTTCCCGAACTTGCCAGTTTGACACGAACACCGAGATTCGGTTTCATTTTCAAACGTTTGGCAATTCTGCCGATCAGTCGCAATTCATTCAATTTCTCAACAACCAGGTATATACGACGTCCCATTTTCTGGGCAAGCAAAGCCAGTTCTATGTAATCTTCATCTTTATACCCGTTACAGATAATCAGCGATTCGCTGTCTGGATTAGTTGCAATTACAGCATGTAATTCGGGTTTTGAACCGGCCTCCAGACCGATATTAAATTTCTTACCATGCCCGACAATTTCTTCCACAACCGGCCGCATCTGGTTCACTTTTATAGGGTAGATAATGAAATTCTGCCCTTTATAGCCATACTCTTCGGCAGCAATCTTAAAACAACTGGTCATTTTTTCAATCCGGCTATCCAGAATATCCGGAAACCGGATCAGCATCGGAGCTGAGACGTCACGAAGCGAAAGTTCGTCAACAAGTTCTTTTAAATCAATTTGTGGTCCGTCCTTAACCGGAGTTACCACCACATTTCCTTTTTCATTGATTGAAAAATAACTTCTGCCCCAGCCATTTATATTGTATAACTCGGCAGAATCTTCAATGCGCCACTTTCTCATTTAAGGTAAACAGTAAAGAAAACAACTTTTATCCATTATCATCGCAAAGATAAAATAAAGATGGACTAATTCAATTAATAAATCAGGCATGCATAAAAGTTACCCAATACACATAAAGAAAAGGGGCACGCCAACAATCTATTTATTTCATTTTCTGACGGCTACAGAATCCGTTCCAAAATCATCAATTTTATTTTTCCCGGATAAAAACAACAAAAGCTGCTCATTTCTGAACAGCCTTTGCCAAAATATATGTCGTCGATATAAAAACAGCAGAACGGTAAAAATTCCGGACAGCTTAAATCAGTTCGGTCTCCACTACTTTTGAAAGAATTTCGTTATTTTGTAGTTAATAAATATTTATTGATGTTTTCAATAAACATATTTTTGGTCTCTTCCTTCGAACGGCCGACTCCTGCCATCATAACAGGTTTTCCCTGAACCGGAATATACAGGAATGCAGGAATACTCTGAATGCCGAACACACCTGCCAGTTCACGCTCCTTCTGGGTGTCAATTTTGTAGATATCCACTTTTCCTGCGTATTCATGGGCAATTTCTTCCAGAATGGGCGAAGCCATCCGGCAAGGACCGCACCAGTCGGCATAAAAATCAACAATGGCCGGTTTGTCACCCTTGTATTTCCACTCTTGCGGAGAATTGTTGTAATCCCATATTTTAGCCAGAAATACTTCTTTGGTCAAAGGTACGGGTTCCCCGTCTGATTTATCAGAAACCGTGCTGACAGTGTTGCCGCCGGTTCCGTTTTTAACGCCCTCAGCTGTATTTTTATTTCCGCAGGCTGACGACACAATTGCCAGTACTGCAATAACAAATGCGAATTTTTTCATGTATCTGTCTATTATATTAATTATTTTTTTCAAATTCTTTGAATGAATTTATTATTTCCATCACTTTATTTAAATATATACAAATATACATATTTACAACAATCATTGTGCCACTGATTATTTTTTTTACTTCCGGAAATTCATGTCAGGTTTTATGACAATTTTTTACCTCTCTTCATGAAAAAAAATACAGTTTACGCAACTATTAAAAGGACTGAAGCATCTGTGAAATGTAATTAAAACAAAATAAATGAAAATGTTTCGATTATTTGTATTCATTATTCTTGCAGTATTCACGCTTAGTTCGTGCGATTTCGACGACGATGACGATAACTCTCTGTCAAACTTTTGGGTGGATTTCGGATTAACTGACAATGTTGATGAAAGTGCCAATTCATACACGATAAAGCTGGACGACGGGCCTGTGCTTTACCCTGTTACAACTCTGGTACCGGATTTCGGCATTAAAGCAGACCAGCGTTTACTTGTTAACTTCACAATTCTGGGAGACAAAAAAATCACAAACACGGATGAAGAATATTATGTCCGGATTAATTCACTGAAAGAAATTCTGTACAAAGACATTTTCGAAATTACTGAAGAGACAGAAGACAGCATCGGGAATGACCCGGTTCATGTAAAAAAGGCATGGCTGACAGACAATATGCTTACTTTTGAAATGACCTACTACGGAAACAGCCAGATCCATTATATCAATCTGGTAAAACAACCGGGAGAACTGGCTGCAACCGACGAACCTGTTCAACTGGAATTAAGACATAACAACCGGAACGATGAACCTTATCTGCAACTAACTGCTTTTGTGACATTCAAACTCGATAACATTAAAATTGCAGGACAGGATTCGGTAAAATTCAAAGTTACCGGCGTTGATTTTAACAATACAAAATACGAAGACACGGGAGTATTTTACTATCATAACAATTAAACATTAATCAATTCTGTATTCCGCACCTGTCATAAAAAATTATGACAGGTGTTTTTTTGTTGGATAACTATCCGTATTTTGCTCCATTAATTTTCAGAGAGTAACAATTGCTAACAGAAATAAAATGAAACGTATTTTTCCCTTGTTGCTTATGACTACAGTATTAATTTCGTGTACACAAAAGAAAGAAGTTCAGCCCGAAAAAACAGAAAAAAATTATGTTCCTGAAACGCCGAAACTGGAATCGGACATTATGACACCTGAGGTGCTTTGGTCGTTTGGCCGTCTGAGCGATGTTTCGGTATCGCCCGATGGCAGCCTTGCATTGTTTTCGGTTACCTATTTTAAAATAGACGAAAACAAATCGTACCGCGACCTGTACATCATTCCGGTAAAAGGAGGAAATGCAAGAAGGATAACCAATACGGAAGTAAAAGAATCGTCGTGTACATGGCGGCCCGATGGTAAAAAAGTTGCCTGTCTGTCGCCTGCATCAGGCAGTATGCAAATATGGGAAATGAATCCTGACGGAACTGAACCCGTGCAGATTTCAAATGTGGAAGGCGGAATTAACGGGTTCAAATATTCACCCGATATGAAAAAAATACTTTACATTAAAGATGTAAAGCTGGATGAAGACATTCACGATCTTTTTCCTGATCTGCCGCAGGCAAATGCACGCCTCGAAAACGACCTGATGTACCGGCACTGGGACAACTGGAGCAACTACACATACAGTCACATTTTTGTAGCCGACTATTCAGAGGGCAAAATCGGGGACGGAAAAGACATTATGGAAGGGGAAAAATTCGACAGCCCTGACAAACCGTTTGACGGCATGGAACAAATAAACTGGAGTCCCAACGGAAAACAAATTGCCTATTCATGTAAAAAGTTACACGGGAAAGCCTATACGCTTTCCACAAACAGCGATATATACATGTATAATATTGAGACCGGGGAAACAAAAAATTTCACGGAAGGAATGATGGGCTATGACAAAGCTCCTGTTTTTTCACCTGACGGGAAACATCTTGCCTGGGAAAGTATGGAACGTGACGGCTACGAATCGGACAAAGTAAGGCTGTTTGTTGCAGATCTGGCAACAGGAGAAAAAACAGATTATTCGAAAGACTTTGACCAGAATTCACAAGGTCTGAGCTGGTCGGCTAACAGCAAGTCGGTGTATTTTATCAGTGACATTCATGCCACCGACGAAATATACAGGCTCAATATTGAAAGCGGAACAATTGCCCGCCTGACCGATGGCATCCATAATTACCAGTCGGTGACCGAAACGCCGAACGGACTGGTTGCCCAGAAAGTTTCGATGTCGCAACCTGCCGAACTGTACATGGTGGATGCAAATACAGGAAAGGATCAGCCAATTACAAAAATCAACGACGGCATACTGAACCAGTTAACCCGGGGAATGGTTGAAAAACGCTGGATAAAAACGACTGACAGACAGAACATGCTGGTATGGGTAATTTACCCGCCTCATTTCGACCCGAACAAAAAGTATCCGACACTTCTTTACTGTGAAGGCGGGCCGCAAAGTACGGTCAGCCAATTCTGGTCGTACCGGTGGAATTTCCAGATGATGGCAGCAAACGGTTATATTGTGGTAGCCCCTAACCGGCGCGGTTTACCGGGCTTCGGAAAGGAATGGCTGGAACAGATAAGCACCGACTACGGAGGCCAGAATATACAGGATTACCTGACTGCTATTGACGAAATGGCAAAAGAACCCTTTGTCGACAAAGATCATCTGGGTGCTGTCGGTGCCAGCTACGGAGGTTTTTCGGTTTATTACCTGGCCGGGCATCACAACAAACGTTTCAAGGCATTTATAGCGCATTGCGGCATCTTCAATTTCGACCAGCAATACCTGACGACCGACGAAATGTGGTTCGAAAACCGGGACATGGGCGGCGCTTACTGGGATAAAATGAATGCTGCGGCACAACGTTCTTTCAGTTTTTCTCCTCATCTGTATGTTGACAAGTGGGACACACCGATCCTGATTATTCACGGAGGAAAAGATTTTCGTATCCCGTACACACAAGGAATGGCTGCCTTTAATGCAGCTGTACTTCAGAATATTCCGGCCGAATTCCTCTATTTTCCGGAAGAATGCCACTGGGTTCTGTCACCTCAAAACGGCATACTCTGGCAACGGGTCTTCAAACAGTGGCTCGATAAATGGTTAAAATAGCACGAATAATTATTACATGACATCCTGATGTCTGATTCCGGATTTTGTTAATTTTTGTTAGAAAGCGGACAAATATTGGCTGTCTCCGGATTTTTTGATTCAATAATAAAATACATTTGTTGGCTGAAAACAAAAGTGGCCCGGCCACACAGAAACAATAAAAACAGAGCGGGTGAAGAGAAAACTATTGCTCCTTGTATTTGCAGTTATCGCAGGGTTACAGGCAAATGCACAGAAAACAGAAATATCGGGGAAAATCACTGAAAAAGGGACGGGTAATCCTATTCCGTATGCAAATATCGTTTTTACAGGGACCTATGTCGGGACAATGTCTGACATCAATGGAGATTTCAATCTTGTTACAGCAAAACCGGCAGCAACCATCGAAATATCAGCTATTGGTTATAAGAAGCAGACTTTCCCTGTAAAGATTAACCAGAAAAACGTTTACAATGTAGCGCTGGCTGATGAAGTTGTAGCATTACAGGAAATAAAAATCCTTCCGGGAGAAAATCCGGCAAACATCCTGTTCAGAAAGGTAGTTGCTGCAAAAGAAACAAATAGTCCCCGGAATTTTCCTTCATGGCAAAGCCGGATTTATGCAAAAACTGAAATAGACCTGAAAAATGTAAGAAGTTCATTGCGAAATAAAAAACTGCTTTCCCAGTTTTCCTTTGTTTTCGACTACCTCGATTCTCTTGAGATAAAAGGCAAAACTTTTCTCCCCATCTTTTTTAATGAAACCGTTTCAAATTTTTACCACGATAAAGAAACAGGAAAAGACCGGGAAGAAATTTTTGCCAATCAGGCTTCGGGAATGACCGTTGATATGCTTAGCCAGTTCACGGGAAAAATGTACGAAGATGTAAATGTTTACGACAACTACATCATGGTGACCGATGTAGGTCTCATCTCGCCGCTAAACAGTCTGGGGCTTCAGTTTTACAAGTATTACCTGCTCGACAGTGCGATAGTTGACAACCACAAAATATACGAAATGTCATTCCGCCCCAAGTTGCAGCAGGAGCCAACCTTTAAAGGGAAATTCTGGGTTGAAGACAAATCGTATGCGATTACGAAACTTGAAATGCAGCTCAACGAAAAAGCAAACGTGAATTTCATAAATAACCTTCAGTATAAAATTGATTTTAAAAAACAGAATGAAAGATGGATTCCACGTAACGAATCGATGATCCTTGATATTGATGTACAAAAAAACAAAGACTCGGAAAAAATGGGGTTTATGGCACGAAAAACAAATGTTTTCGAGGATTTTCATTTCGGTCCGGTAACTACAAAAATTGAAAAATTCAAAGAACCGATCACCGTACTCAACGACGCCATGGAAAAAGACAGTTCCTACTGGAACAAAATACGCCCGATAGAACTGCAAACCCGTGAAGCCAACATCTACCAGATGGTCGATTCGATAAAAAATGTAAAACTATACAAAACAGCAGCCGAATATGTTTACATGTTTTACTACGGTTACCGCGATCTGGGCTATGTTGAACTCGGCCCCTATTACTATCTGTACAGCCGGAACAAAATTGAAGGAACACGTTTCCGTCTGGGCGCCCGTACCACTTACAAATTCGACAAAAATCTGAGACTGAATATTTACGGAGCATATGGCTTCCGGGATGAAAAATGGAAATACGGAGGCGGATTTGAATACTATTTTAAGATGAAACCCCTGAACATGTTTTCGCTGCAATACAAGCACGACATGGAAATGCTGGGAAAAAGCGACAATGCGTTCATGGAAGAAAATATTATGACGACTGTACTTGGCAAAAGGCTCAACTCGAAACTAAGCATGGTCGACAGGCTGGAACTGACGGCGAAACGCGAGTGGGTCCCCGGATTTATGAACGAACTGAACATCTCCACAACTAAAATTCATTCGTCCCCGTTTGTTCCGTTTACCGATCAGTTGGGAAACACAATCCCGTCGGTCAAAACCAGTGAAATAAAATTATCAGCCCGGTATGCTCCCGGTGAAAACATTGTGATTGACGATTTCGACCGGACAGCTTATACCAATTTCGATCCGATACTTATGTTCGATGCAACAACCGGTATAAAAGGCTTTCTGGGCGGGGAATACAACTATCTGAAACTTCATGCCGGAATCTCCGATATTATTCCTTTAAACCCGATCGGCTATACTTCATATTACCTGCAGGCAGGGAAGATATGGGGCAATGTGCCATTCCCTTTTCTGAAAATACACGAAGGAAATGAGACTTACGCATTTGATACACATGCCTTTAACCTGATGAATTACCAGGAATTCATCAGCGACCAGTATGTCAGTCTTTTTCTCGAGCACCATTTTATGGGTTTTTTCCTGAATAAAATTCCGCTGTTCCGGAAGCTGAAATGGCGTGAAATAGTAGGGATGCGTATGCTAAAAGGAAGTTTCGATGAAGAAAAACACAACTCGCTGGCATTACCCGGAGAAATAAGAGGCCTCGGAAAAACACCTTATACGGAATTTTCTGTCGGACTGGAAAACATTTTTAAAGTTATCCGGATTGATGCAACGTGGAGATACAACTACAACGATCAGCAAAGCAGCAGGTTGGGAATCTTCTTTTCATTGCAGTTAACATTATAACTCAGGAATTTTATCTTTGCAAAAACGCTTCATCATGGCAAAGCAAAACGACTGGAAAGACAGGCTGGGCATGGTTTACTCGACCGACCCCGATTTTCAATACGAAACTTCAGACAAGGAAGAAGCTGAAACACTTCCTCCCGGAAAACAGAATCTTCGCGTGCAACTCGACAGGAAACAACGTAACGGAAAAACAGTTACACTAATTACAGGTTTTGCCGGTACTGAAAACGATTTAAAGGAACTGGCAAAAAACCTGAAAACGAAATGCGGCGCCGGTGGTTCGGCAAAAGACGGAGAAATTCTGATACAGGGCGATTTCTGTACAAAAATAATGGATATACTTCTGAAACTGGGCTACAAGGTAAAACGAATTGGCGGATGATGGGATTGAATAATGGCTGAGAGCAAGAATGAAATCGATAACAGGTAAAAATGGTTTCTATTGTCTTCAACTGTTTATCGCAGAATTTTTGAAAAATCAGTAATTTTAACGTCAAAATCTAATAAACATGAAGCAGGTAATACTCGTCAGACATGCAAAGGCTGCTCCATACGGCTACGATGACGATTTTAACCGTCAGCTGACCGACCGAGGAAAAAACGATGCAAAAGCAGTAAGCTGCGAACTGGCAAAACAAAAAATAATTCCGGATTTAATCATCAGCAGCACAGCACGACGGGCAAAGGAAACGGCAACTATTTATGCAGAGAGCCTTAATTATCAGTATAATAAGATTATTTTCAACGATGAGCTATACCACGAAATCACGACAAACGATTTCATTGAAATGCTGCACCAGCTACCGGAGGAAGTTCACACGGTTTTTGTTTTCGGCCATAATCCGACCATTTATTATCTGGCCGGTAACCTCATCAATTTTTTCAACAACGACATGCCAACCTGTTCAACAGTCGGCATTTCCTTCAATATTGAAAACTGGAAAGAGCTGGAAGCACACCACGGACAACTGGATTTTCACCTTACACCACACAAGTAACTGATGATTGAAATAAACTAACGATGCATATTTTCTATACACCAGACCTCACCGGATTGAATTACATTCTTAACGAAGATGAATCGAAACACTGCATACGGGTTTTACGGCTGACCGTGAACGATAAAATTATTTTAGTTGACGGCAAAGGCGGATTCCACGAAGCCTGTATCCGGGATGCTCATCCGAAGCATTGTTCCGTAGAAATAATTTCGTCGGTTCAGGAGTACGGGAAAAGCCCCTTCTACCTGCATATGGCTGTCGCCCCGACAAAAAACACCGACCGTTTCGAATGGTTTCTCGAAAAAGCGACTGAAATAGGCGTTCATGAAATTACCCCCCTGCTTTGTTCCAACTCGGAACGGAAAGTGCTGAAAAACGACCGTCTGGAAAAAATTATGATTTCGGCCATGAAACAATCGGTAAAAGCATATCTTCCGAAACTGAATCAGATGACCGCTTTCAGCGATTTCATCAGCCAGGCGACAGATTCCGACAAATACATTGCGCACTGTGAAAATCAGCAAAAAACACACCTGAAAGATCTGGTAAAACCTGCAAAAGACACAATCATATTAATTGGCCCGGAAGGCGACTTTTCTCCGGAAGAAATACAAATGGCCCTGCAAAATAATTATCAGCCGGTAAGTCTGGGCGAAAGCCGGTTACGTACCGAAACAGCAGGAATTGTCGCCGTGCATATCGTAAACCTGGCCAATTGCTGACAAACGGTTTTATTTCCTGGTCTGGGAAAAATTATCTGGCCCGTCGACATTGCTTTTCTTTTCAGCGGACTTCATCAATGGCTGGTATTCCACATTCTCAATTTTCAAGACAACCGGATTCGGCCATTTGCATTGGTGAATTAATGAATTGCATTCTGAACCTTAAACACCCAGGCATACTTGCAAGGGTTTGTGGCAGGTGTAAGTACAGGCGGGGTAATTACCAGACGTTTTCCTGAAGAAGTATATTTTACCTTTCCGCCATAGCCCAGCAAACTTACCGGACCGGCTTTCGAAACATTCTGAATAACAATCGGTTTGTCCTGCCATTTGGTGACAATCACATACAAGTCGGTTCCCTTTTGGGTATAAAAAACAGTTGTTTCGGGTGTCACAGCAGGAGCATTTTCCCAATGGCGGGTTGCGTATATGGCCTCGCCGTTTATTTTGAGCCAGTTACCCATGTCGGACAAACGTTGCTGCATAATTACCGGGATACGGCCATCGGCAGTCGGGCCTACATTCAGCAACAGGTTTCCGCCCCTCGACACTTTATCAATCAGGATATGTACCAGTTCTTCGGAACCTGAATAATTTTCGAGGTTCTCGTTCCGGTTATAGCCAAACGACCCGCCAATGCCGCGGCATTCTTCCCACGGACGTTTAAACAGTTTACCCGTCGAGTTATCGGAATGCACCTTATCGTACTCGGTCGTAAAAAAGCCACCGTGCTTGCCACGGGTTTCTTTTCCCCAGCGGTCATTAACCGCAACCGTGTTTTTCACCGGCGACTCGTTAAACAACCAGGCAAGGAAACGGGTACTTTCCCATGTCTCGCTGGTTTGTCCCCATTCACCGTCTGTCCATACCAGATCGGGTTCGTATCGGGTTACCAGGTCTTTCATCTGCGGAATCATGTGATCTTCGACGTACTTTTTGACATCGGTCTTATACAAAGGATTGAACCATTCGTAAAGCGAATAATAAAAGCCCATGTGAAGACCTTTTGCTTTTACTGCTTTGGTAAGTTCACCGCACAAATCACGATGAGGACCAACATCCACGCTGTTCCAGTTCCAGCTTTGAGCGCTGGGCCAGAGAGCAAATCCTTCGTGGTGTTTCGAAGTCAGCACCACATACTTTGCCCCTGCATTTTTAAAAATGTCGGCCCACAGATCCGGATTAAACATTTCGGCCTTAAAATCCTTTACAAAATCCTGATATTTAAAATCTTTACCGTACGTAGCATTGTGAAAATCAGTAAAAGCCTGCGATGGTTTTCCTTCCGGATTCTGTTTATCCCAATACCATTCGGCATACTGGCCGACCGGGCCCCACGAAGGAACCGAATACAATCCCCAGTGGACAAAAATTCCGAACTTGGCATCTTCGAACCATCCCGGAACCGGACGGCTGTCAATCGACTCCCAGTTGGCCTGGTATGTTTTCTGGGCATATAACAAAGACGGGCCCAGGCAAAAAACAAATACAACAGCAAATATGATTCTTTTCATCTTTCAAATAGTTTTTCGATTTATATTTTGAATAAAGGAAACAGACAAAATTTCCCGGCGAATACGATTTGTTTTCATCATTATACAGGTTGAGTTAGTTACAGTCACAAATATAATTATTTCATTTCACTATGCCGTACTGTGCTGATTGATTTTCATCCTTCACCTGCCAGCAAAAAAAAATTCTGTGGCAATCGGTAGTCAGCTAAAAAGCAGGCTACACAACGGCACAGAATTTTTCATAAAGCCGGGTACAAAATCCGGTTTATTTCATTTCCCTGATCCAGATGGCCTGTCCGCCAGAACTTTCCAGTTTGGCATCAATAACCGTTGAGGAATCAACTTCCATCCGTTTGATGACCACTTTGGTCCGCGTATTTACAGTCGGGTCGTCCGAATAAATACTTGCCTCGTATTTCTTTCCTTTCTGAAGAAAATCAAGCGGAATTTTCAGTTCGCGGGCATCTTTACTGGTTATTGTTCCTACAAACCAATCGTTTCCGCTGCGGCGTGCCACGGTAATATATTGCCCGATTTCACCCTGAACAACTTTCGTATCGTCCCAGGTTGTCGGTACTGCATCCCAGAATTCCAGTTCCGGTTCGCCCTGATAATCCGATGGTTTATCGTACCAGTACATCCATTGCAGCGGGCTGTAATAAACTACCGGCAAAGCCAGCTGATGCGCTGCTGTATTCTGAATATACCGGTCGGGATGACCCAGTTCTTTCCGGTAATAATAGCAGAATGTATAATCGGCAGCCCCGGCGATAAAACGGGTAAACGGTAAAATGGCATTTTGTGTGGCATCAGGCATTTCTTCGTTACCACGTATTCCTTCCTGAGTCATCAGGTTCGGATAGGTACGACTGAAGCCTGTCGGACGGTATTCGTCGTGGATATCCACCATCAGATTATAATCGGCACATTTTTTCACTGCATCGTGTAACCAGGTAGTCCAGCGGTGCGAGCCGACATGCACAAAGCCGAACTTAATGCCGCGTACTCCCCATTTTTTATAGAGCGGAAGAATTTCGTCCAGCTGCTGATACAAAGCCCGCTGATTGACATACAGAAAAACGCCTATCCCGTTTTCGTTGGCATAACGGATCACTTCCGGCATATCGAGATCGTTATTAGGGTTTCGCCGCGGATCAACGGTTACAGTGGAAGCATCCGATTTCACGGTATATTCGTAGCCATACCAGCCCGCATCAAAATGAACGTATTGCAGGTTGCGCTTTACGGCAAAATCGACCAGTTCTTTGGCTCCTTTTGTCGAAAGGGTTACCTCACGCATTACCTTTCCGGGTCTGATCCATGTGGTATTGGCTATTTCGCACGGAGGATTCAGATTCAGGATAATATCATCGTTTTCAAGTAATTGTCCGGGTTTTTCGGCAACCATAATAACCCTCCAGGGAGTGGCAAAAGGTGTGGTCAGTTCAACCGGTCCGAACATAGAACAGGCAATTGTATTGGTTTTACTATTGTCAACAATAAATTTGGTACGGCTGTAATCAACCATTTCCGCTTCAGTAAGACAAACATACAAACCATTTTTCAGCTGAAGAGTAAGCGGACGTTCGCATTCGTCGGGCCAGCCCGAAAGCGGCAACAAAGTATATAATTTCTGTGCCCGCGGCGTAAACCAGGCCATTGTCCCTTCGGGCATTGTAAATTCAGTAAACTCTTTCCGGATAAGTACATCCCTGCCACCGGCCGGACTTTCCGGAAAAACATAGCGGAAAGCAATTCCTTCGTTGTAGGCACGCACTTCCACCTGCATTTCGGAACGGGAATTATTATTTTGCAGCAAGCTGATTGTCTTCGACTGGTAATGATCCCGCACACGACTGCGTTCGCCGTAAACCGGTTTCCATTCATTATCGACGGTTGCTTCCGTAACTTTGCTGAAGGTAAATTTATCGGTCCAGCCATCCACACCAAGCGGAGAAGTATATACAACCGGACTTCCCTGGTAACCGACCGAATAGAACGGTTGTCCGTTTTCAAGTGTAAATTTAAAAGTAAGCTTTCCGTCGGGTGAATTTAGTTCAACCGGATTTTCTGCTTTCAGCGTTACAATCAACAAGCAGAAAATGAGACATGTAAAAAGGATTTGTTTCATTCAGTTTTAGTTTTAATATCATTTTTTCTTGATTCGGGGAACACCTTTAATGCTTCAATTTTTCCGTTTCTGAAGCGGCCTTCCACCGTGGTATTTTTCGGTGCATGTACCTTAAAATCAACATTCCAGCTTGCAGGCCACGCCGGAAACAGAAGAATTTTGTCCCCGTCAGTCTGAATCAGCATATTCTGAAGGGCACGCATATTCACCGAACCATGATCCTGATCGGGAATCCAGTCGTAGTTAGGCCCCCAAAAGGCCGGGAAACGGCTGCCTTCGTGGTGGGTCGTAAAATTATCCTCAACCATCTTGGCCGCTTCTCCGGTTTTGCCGGCCATCGCTGCCTGGATGGCATCCTGCTGCCAGCCCCTGTAATCTTTGTTGTCCCGCATGTCAAACGAATTTACTGCAATTTCCGGCGAAGGCTTTCCAACGCCGAACAAGCGGTAGGGAAAAATGGCATATAATTCAGGATTTTCAATATTACCTTTCGGCCCCAGTTTTTCACCGGGCAAAAGCACCTCTTTTCCGTCTTTCTGTCCAACAGGTATTGCCGGAAGTTCAGCCAGTAACCCGCTGCATTTCTCTTTAAAAGAAGTTCCGGCAAGCTCGTCCGGGAGAGATACAAACCTGTTTAAGATGAAGTTTAAACCGGCTATTTCGGGCATTGGATTTACCGTTCCTTCCCAATAAGTTTCGAGTGCCTGGGCAGGTTCAAAAACAATTTTTCCGTCTGTTCCTTTCTTATAATGAAACCGGTAAAAATCAATTATTTCCGAAGCAAACGGCAACAAAGTATTTTTCATGAAAATGCTGTCCGAGGTAAAATCGTAATAATCGAGCATCATCGCGGTAAGCTCGATGCCGCCTTCCCATAAATAACGGATGTACTTGTTTTGTGAAAGGCCGTCAGGCATTCCCGAACGGTCCCAGCCGTAATTGTCGTTGTTCCAGGTTCCCCAGAAATACATGGTCTCCGGGAAATACGCTCCTTTGTGCCCGTAATATTTCTGCGTACGGTATTCGGCCAGTGGCAACGCATCCGTATACATTTTAAAGAGGGGTTTCATCATCTCAAAATCGCCTGAATACAACATCGACCAGTAAGGCAAACGGGTATTCTGCCACCAGTAACAACCGCCCCAGTCCCGGAAATCGGCATCGTAATGTTCCGTCAGCTTTTTGACAGGCTTCACCAAATCGACATTAAAAATGGAACCGTTAAACTTTACCGGCATATTTCCCCTGCCTGCACAGGCATTCATGTACCGCTGCAACTGGTATCCGCGGCTCATGTCCGATACTTTCTGACTATCAATTGCCGAACTAACGAAGATGTAACTTCCTGCCCAGAAATTTTTCCACCATTCAATATGTTTTTCCTTCCGTTCGGCGAACGGAATATGTTCCGTTTCTCCGGCAAGTTTCAGGATCGAAGACTGCCATTTACCGACCGTTTCCGCTTTTTCGGTTAAAGCATAAACCGTTATTCTGAAGTTTTTGGAAGCGTCGGGCGTACTCAGTTCCTCCGGCGATTTACCTGTAAATCCGTCTCCTTGTACCAATGCGCCGAAAGTCCGGAATAAAAGAGGGTCCTCTTCTTTTTCGATCAGTTCAACAAGTGCCTGTACCTGAAGTGTTTTCTTCCATATCGACTGTTGGTTATGATGGCACCAAATCAGCTTATTTTCCTGCGACAAAACAGTATCCGCTTTTACAATTACCGGGCTGTTCTGGTTCATTATCCCATAGACCGAAGTCAGTTCTCCTTCTTTCAGTTCCCGGTCGGCTAAACGCCAGCCATCGTACCTGACAGTAACTTCCACCGGGACAGAACTGTTTCCTTCGAGACAGATCGCAGGATGACTGGCATCGATCCAGAAATTCAGCGACATCTGCTTATTTCCCTCTCCTCCTGTTATTTTTATCGTTCCTGACTTCAGATCAAGTTCCTGCCTGAAGTTCCGGGAAGAAAGGATTGCAGGAGAAAAATCCACTTTCAGTTTTCCTATTTTCAGAAGTCTGCCATTTCCGCTCCACGCATCGGTTTTACTGATATAAAACTGAAGTTCGCCATCCGGCGTCACCCATACGTTCGCGCCAATATCGCCATTTCCCACGGGCATCGATCCCCACGAATCGTTACTTTGCGAATTCCAGATCACATTGCAGCCCGACAGCTCATCAACCGGTTGGGAAGAGCATGAAACGACAAGGAAAAGCACGGTAATAATTAATAATCTGCTGATTAAATTCCGGTTCATTTTTATGTGTTTTTTTCTTTTTTATTTACCTGACCAGTATATCTAAAAACTCTCTTGCTTCAGGATTGTACCTGGTTTTTCCGGGAAGTTGCACTTCACAGACCCGAAAGAAACCGTTTCCATATTTCAGTTCCCCGGCAGCCATTACAGCGCCCTTGTCTCCCAGCCAGTTCGCATCGCCACTCGACAAAACCGGAGTCCATCCTTCGGCCCTGAAAGTATAAGCAAGAATAGGTGAGATCAATTGTTTCTGTCCATCGTACCAAAAACGAAAATCAAACGGTTTAAACCGCTTCATCATCGGATATCCCGTTTCCGGCGATACAAAATAATAGTCGCCCATGCTGGTTTTTTCTACGGAAACGGTTGTACCGGCAACCTGATAACTACCTGCCGGAAGTTCCAGAAAGACTACCCTTTTGCCATTGCGAACCATATTGTCGACCAACTTTTGCTTTGACTGGTATTGCGAAAAGTCATCCACAATAATAATTTTTGCCTTTTCAGGTGCCGAAGTCTCTTTCATTCCGGTTTCCCTGACAAGCTGTGAGGCAACGCCATCGCTGTGCCCCAGTATATAAACCGAAGGAAGAACAGGCCGGGGACGGGGAAAAACTTCAAACTCCATTTCATTCTGACAGACACTTTCATCTTTTTCATTAAAAAGGGCCACGCGCAAAACATAACCTGTTCGCCGCGAAACTTCAGGAGTGGTGTATTTTATAAATCCCTGAAACTTTGAACTGTTTCCAGGAATCGCAGCATCCACCCGGTTGGCAAAAACAACTTTACCATCCTCCTTTTCAACCTGATATTTCAGCTGCCAGCCTTTCGGCACCTGGTTCCGGTCGTTACAAATCCATATTTCAAATCCCGTTTTTTCTCCCGGATAAAAACTGCTGCGGTCACTCCTCAGTGAAATCATCAGCGGTTCCAGCGCATTGCGATAAGCAAACCATGCTTTTTTCGGCTGGCAGTCCACATCCATAATTGCTTTCATCCATCCGGCAGGCCAGGCATCGATAAATAAATGAACGGCAAAGGAGACCATACGGGAATCACGACGAAATGATTCCGTCACGAATTTTACTGCCCAGGCCTGGTAATCCTGACTCGCTTCAATCCAATCGTTCAGCGAATGTTGCGTATTGTACCACATGTAATGAAAACGCTGGGTCTGAGCCTTGGGTATCCGGTTCGCATTCCATTGTTTTTCATCAGCCTTATCTTTGGGAAGCCATTCCTTCGGATAATATTTTTCCATCACGTTGAGCGGGTCCAGGCCTTCTGCCCCAAATTCGCCGCAGGCATACAACCAACCGGGTTTCACCGGCTGCCAGTATCCTTTATACATCTCACCCAATCCCAGGCCATGGCCGTTGTACCAGGTATTGTAACAGTGGCTGTCCGGCAATCCGGGGGTCGGCGGGTCATAATCGCCATCGCCCGCTTTGATCACCCTGCCGGGGTTACTCAACAAAACAGCCTGATCAAGTGCCCTGAACAGGCGGTCGTATTCTTCAAGCTGGTTTAAACTGCGCTGCGGATGACCTTCTGCATTTGGGAAACGCTCATTAATATAGGTATCCATGATGGCGGACGGATGTCCCCGTACCAGGCGTTCCATTTCTTCTGCCTGCCTGACAGCCTCGGCAAACTGGTTCCGGCGGATACTTCCGAATAACGGGAAATCAGTCTGGTTCATCAAACCCAGCTGATCACAGTATTCATATATTTCCGGTTGAACAGGCCGTTGCGTGAACCGGAGATAATTCATGTTACACAGTTTGGCCAGCAGAATATCGTCGCGAAGCTGATCCCAGTCCTTCCGCATTACACATTGTTGCAGATGCCCCATGGTATTGGCCCCGCGCAGACGGACCATCTCTCCGTTCAGGTACATCTTCCCCCTGGGAATATTCACCGTATCCATGGTAAAACTACGCATCCCGAACTGCTGAACTCTGGTATCGACATGATTTCCGGCTTCGTCGTAAAGCTTAACCTGCAACTGGTACAGCCAGGGTTCATCGGTATTCCATAAACGGAAATTCCCCATCTTCAACGGAATGCGGAGATAATTGACCCCGTATCCCATTTTCAGACGAACTTTCTCCCAATCCGTGGGTTTGGCCAGATCACCTACTCCGGGAATATGTGTGGAAAACGGAATATATTCCTGATCACTGATAACCGTATCCGTAAAGTTCTGACCATAAACCGATAAGCTCAGCCGGACATTGGCCGGATATCCCTCAAAATTATTGATTTCGACCCATGCTTCTGCCACCGAATCCTTCAGCTCTGGACGAACGAATAAATCGTTTATATGAAGAGGAGAACGGGCTTCCAGGTAACAATCCTGGTAAATTCCCATGCCCGGAGGACAATGATGCCATCCTTCTTCCGGATCGTCATACCCCGGGCCTGTTGCTCCGTAAATTTTATTCCCGATCACCTGGTTGCCCTGATCATCATTTCCACCGGTAGTGGTATAATCATTTTCAACCTTTACCAGTATTTTATTCTCCCCGACCCGGGCTATCCGGCTGATATTGAACTCGAACGGGGCAAAAAATCCTTCGTGCGAACCGCAGCAGGTTCCGTTTACAAAAACGGTCGCCTTATAATCAACGCCTTTAAAACAAATGAATAAACTGCCTTTTGAGAAATCGTCAGCAGACAAACTGATTTCCTTAAAATAGTAAGTCACCGCACGTCCGAGCGGAGGACCGAAATGAGGAATACTGACTTTCGTCCATTGCCCTTTTCCCTGTAAAGCCGATATAAAATCAGAGCGGTCAGCTTCTGTTTCAATGCGCCAGTTAAACTCGTTTAAAGGAATCCTATTCCTCATCTCTTCAGGTGCCGGCGCCACATTCTTCATAAAAGGCCGGTATTTTTCCCTGAGCTTTTCCAGTGCAGCATTTACTTCTTCCTTTGTCGACATTGCTTCTGTTTTTTTGAAAGCAGCATGAGGATCATCGGTGACAGGAAGCGAGATATCGGGTAACACCGGGGGTTGCGGAACGGTTAGCTGCTGCATACGGTTTTCATACTTTCGCGTTCCTATAGTTGCAAATCTGTCCTGTCCGAAACCATTAAATCCCGGGAGCACCAAAAGGACAAAGAATAAAAAGAAAATCCGTTTCATTTCTCTTCTGATTTTTCTCCGTTAATAATTCCACATTTCTGAAAAGGAAAAGGTTGAATATCCGGCAAATATTCTTTTACCGGAGCATAGTCCAGAGACCCGGGAGTACTACCTGTTTCTTCCAGAGGAATATTGTGCCGAAGCATGTAATCCCCGCTAACTGCAATAGTTGTACGGATCAGGAGGTTGTCTTCCACGGTATTTAAACGACGCCCGGGCTGTGTAAAATAATTTTTCAGTTCGGGATAGCGTTTCTGATAAATATCACTCAGAATATCAACATCTGCGCGAAGTCGTTTCTGCATAAGCGGACTTTTCAGGTTGTCGCTCCAGCGCTGATCAGTCCAGGCTGTATGACCTACAGCGACTTTACAATCCATAAAAATATTATCCTTCACAATATTATCATGTCCTCCGTGAAGATGAATAGCACCGAAACTCATAAAATGGCCCGGATTTCCGACTTTATAGAAAAAATTATTCCGGATGATCATTCCACCCGAACCATCATCAAAATAAATTCCGCACATACTGGACTCTTTATTCTCCGGCTCAATATTCGAAAAATAGTTATACCTGATTTCCGTCCCGCGTGACGAGGGATCGCGGCCGGTATAAACAGCCCCGGAATCATCGGCATCGGTACAGACATGATCAAACCTGCAATATTCAATGATATGATTGTTGCCCATAAAGCTGATTGCCTGGTGCCTTAAATCATGGAAATAACAGTTCCTTACCGTATTTCCTACTCCCGACAAGCTGACGGCAGGCGAATAGGTATGATTGATGCGGTCAGTTCCGTAAAATTCGCAGTTATAAACCAGATTGTTCCCGGAAATCAGATTTTTCCGGCCGCCTCCGTCAACACAAAATCCGCCGGTTCCGGTATTAAATACAAGACAATTTTGAATTGTAATATTTCTAAAATCACCCGGATCGGCCTGGTTCAGACTAGGTGAGCCGTCCAGATTATATGTTTTGACGTTGTTTCTGTAGGGTTTTCCCATGCTGACCGCCACCGTTCCCAGATTTGAAAAAGTGCAGTTTCCGATAGTTATATCATGACTGTTTTTTAAGTAGACAGCCAATCCCCTGGAACAGGTAAAAGTGATGCCTTCAATTTTAATATTGGAAGCATTTTCCAGACTAAAGAAAGGATATTCTTTCAGCGACACTTCAATTTTTGCATCGGCTAACGGGGTTGCAGGATAGATATATAACTTTCCGGTTTCCCTGTCCAGAAAATATTCACCCGGCCGGTCTATCTCTTCCAAAAGATTGTAGGCATAATAGCCTCTGAACGGAGAAGGTTTCTCCAGTGGTTTGCCCTCTTCATCATAAAAACTTGAGTAAACTCCGTAAAGGTGTGGCTGAACAACTTTTATAGTCTTTTTATTCCAGTCGATGCTTTTAACCTGAAGATTATCATCGTTGTAGCCATAAGAAAATTTGCCATACAACCAGATGTCCTTCGCCGACTTCCATCTGTTTATGCGGTCGTATTCAAATCCGAACTCAGCGCCCCGGTTGGAATAATCGCCGTTTCTGGGGACCGAACCTTTATCGTAAATCTTACCGATTTTCAACATTCCTGAATTCGGATAACGAGCCAAAATCTGCTGTTCTCCGTTTATAAAAAGTTCCAGCGGTGCAGGTTCCGGAACCGTTCCGAAGCCGTGTTGTTTCAACACACCATAATCGGTTATCCCCTCTTTCTTCAGGTCGATCACCCAAACTTTTCCGCGCGACTCCTCCGGCAAACGATCCAGAATTTTTTTTTGCGTACAAATCCGGAAGTGTTTCCCGTTTAGCTGAATTCCCCCGTGAAAAATAACCTTTCCGTCACCGGAAAAAATGACCGGATTATTTTCGGTACCGCTAAGTTCTTCTGTAAGTTTCAACTCCTTTATGCCGTAATAGACTCCCTCACTGAAAAATACTTTAATACCTACCTCCTTGTCCTTTTGCCGTTGCTTTATAACTTCATCAAAAGCTTTATTAACTGTTGCAAAAGGTTTACCGGCAGTTCCGGGATTACGATCGTTTCCCTTTGCAGAGACATAAAAATCGGTCTCGTTCCCGGCATGAGCAGTAAACGCAAAAAAAATGAGCAGACTGTTAATTATAAAAATCTGTTTTCGAAACATTTTTATTCAATTTTATTTTACAAGATTATTCAGCCAATCCAGAACAACATCCTGCTGGTCTTTCTGAAACCGGCAAAAATCGTCCGGATCTTTAAAAACAAAGGCAGATGAATTGTCCCAGGCTTTTTCAGCTTTCCCGACACATTTCCGTATATCCTCCGCATCGGCGAACCTGTCACGCAATGGAGCATATATCAAACAGTTCCGCGGGGCAATCATTCTGATCACATCGTCATAGTCATACGGAATTCTGCTCTCCTTTCCATTGAAAAGTCCCAGTTTCGGTACTATTGCATGCCACTGGTAATATTGCTGAATGCCCCCGGTCGGCTTTTGGTTGGTATCGGTACGCATGGGTGTAAAACCGCTGAACGAGGCCACTCCGGCAATCCGTTTATCCAGGGCTGTGGCATACAAACCGACCATTCCGCCGTAAGCAAAACCACAGATATAAATTTTCGACGGATCGGTCTCCGGAACTGCTTCTGCAGTAATTCCTTTTCCGTCGGCCAAAAAATCGACTACCTTCCCGACATCATATACTGCCCTTCCGAGTTTCGACCAGTGCGGATGCTTCCTGTAAAAATCAACAGCATCGAGCAAATGATCACCGAAGCCGAACTGGTCGTAAGCAACTACTATAAATCCTTCCTGTGCCAGCCGCCAGTAAACAGGCAGTCTTCCCCGCTCCACGCCGTAGCTTTCGTTGCTCCCGTGGGAATAATTCCAGGGATGAAGCCAGATGACCGTTGCCTTGTAGTTATTCAGTTTAGGATCGAAATAAATATTGCCGGTCATATTACCGCTAAACGAAAAAGGAACACGTTTCAGGTTACCGGGGTTCCACCTGTCTCTCAACTCATCGGTTACACCTAACTCCTCAGCAGTCAAAATATGATACCCGCCTTCATGTTCAACCTTTTCCGGCTTTTGCCCCAGCATCCATTCTATTTTTTCCTGAACAGGAACATTCCCGGGAACTCTCAGATCCTCTTTTCTTTGTGCCTTTTTCCATGCCTGCCAGTCGAACTGATGAAGTAATCTTTCCTGAAATTCCGATTCATCAACCTTTCCCCGGCCAAAAGCCCAGTCAAAAAAATCGAGGTTAATCTTAACATGTTCTTCGGTTATCGGGTCGTGGTTTCCTTTCCTGTAAACCAACCGGATGCTTCCCGGTTTATTCAGGAAAGAATATGCTTGTTTGGCATTCAGGTAACTGCGTTCGACCCCGAAAGTAGGGTCTCCGCCATCGTTATACGCCGTATGAATCATCAGAAAACGCGGGGAGATGGTTGCCAGCAGATCATTCCCGCCAACAGGCAATTCATTCTCTCTCCCCAAATAACTTTTTAAGGAAGACAAAGCCCATTCATCCGGAAAATCGACCACCGATTCCATGAAGGTCTGTCTCGACGCAAAACGGTACGGACAGGCCGTTGGTGTCCCCGAACTACGTGCTACCACACATTTGATACGTTCGTCGAAAGCAGCAGCATAAATGGATTGTTTGCCATACCTCGAATGCCCGATAATACCCACCGCTGTTGTATCAATATTACATCCGTATTTTGGATTCAGCAAATAGTCGAGTGTACGGCTGGCCAGCCAGGCCTGAATCGCCAGCGACGAACTCCAGCCGGCTTCGGGATATTCTTCCTTAAAATATCTCCACACATTCTGGTAATCCGGATAATCCTTTTCTTCATGATTATAATCGAGTCCGGGATAAAGGCAAACCACATATCCTCGTTTCAAAGCTTCCTCTGCCCAGGGAATCTGGTAATAACGCGGCTGGGTAAGCAGCAAAGGGAACGGACCTGAACCGTTTGTAGGAATCCATACTTCAATCTCAAAGGATTTCTTATGCGGAGTGTCGAAGGTTAACTGTATCCTTTTGCGCAGTGAACCGTCCGCCTTTTTCTCCTGACTGTTAAGCTTAGCAGATAACAATGCCGGAACTTCTTTCGGGAAATACCCGATATAATAATTACACCATAAATCTTTTATTTCCTTTTTCCGTTCCTGAAAATCAGTCGCTGTTTTTACTTTCCGGCCATCCAGAAACGTCATGGCATCTGGCAAACCGGCATTCTGATACACTTGTGCATGTATCAAGGAAGGGAACATAAAAAGCACAAATGCTGTAAATGCCTGAAATACTTTTCGTTGGTTCATTGTCTACAAGGTTTAGCGTTGCTAAAGTTATAAATAACAAAATTAAAACTGCATCACTGTAAGAAAATGTACAATACCGTAAATAAAATGGACTATTTTATCGTTTGCGACAGCAGGTAGAAAGACATTATACTAAATTTATTTCACCTTATCAATTTCATAAAAAAATGAATTGTCTGCCTTCCCTTCTTCTACCAGTCTTTTCCAAATAGCATATATGGCTGCATCCCAGCCCTGGTTCGGTTTTTCCGGCTTTCCTGTGATAGTATGGATATGTTCGAAATAGGTACCGCCCAGTTTAAAGTCAAGAGAACCGCGCCATTTGATCTCATTCAAAGCTCCCGAAGCATGGTGCAGGTAACTGTCAATCAGAAACAACATATCGTACAGGTACCACGAACCACCCCACTGATAGCCTCCCCGGTCGGTCCACTCAAACACATGGCCGGAAGCCCCGTAAGCTCCAGCCGGAGCATAATCTCCATTGGGCAAACAACTAACTTTATAACCGTATTTGGTTTTTGAATTGGTAACAACCTGTTTAAAATGACTAACTACCGACTCATCAGACAACAATGGCCTGTCGAAATACAGTTGCGACAACAAATCGCCGGTCAATGGATCAACCACCAACAGTTTTTTTTGACGACTTAACGGGAAATATCCTTTTTCTTTATTGAATAAAGTCTGATAATTACTAATTGCCATAGATGAAGAAACCGAAGATTTTAATCCCAATGCTTCTGCTGACATCAATGCCACAGCCAGTAATCCCTGATTATACGAAATCACATCATCCTCTTCAAAAGCAACCAAATCATACCATGACTGGAAATCCTTTTGCTCTTTTCTGAATGAAGAATAATACCAACCATTTTTCGTATGTTTTTCTATATAGTCAAGTGTTTTTCGCGCTGCATCCATGTCTGGTTTTCCACCTTCAAGTTTGGTCCGGTATGCCCAGATCATACAAAATAAAGGCCGTTCGGCCCCGGGACTTTGGGCAACAGCTTCGTTCAAATAGCATTCCCGACTATATTTCTCAGGCAACACCATCGATTGCCAAAAAGAATCACGCGAATATTGTTTATTGGCATATTCAATCGCAGGAACTACCCAGTAGGTACTGTTCAATGTTTCGTTTTTACGGATAAGCATATAATTGGTAGCAAATGCTGTGGCACCGAAACGACCTTCAACATGGTCGCCCCAACGCCTGGCAATGGCAAAAAGGGCAGCTTTACGAAGCCCGTTTAAATCCGTTGCTCCACTTCTGAAAATAATTCCGTCAAATGTTTTGGGCTTACCTTTCCCAATCGTATGATAATAAGCCGTGACTTTTACTTTTGAAGTATCCGATCCACCCGGACGGCCATCATCTCCAAAGCACAAAGAAGCGGCATGTTTTTCCACATCAAAATGCTGCGTGGTATAATTATCATAAAAAGCAGGGCTATCGCTTATTGCTGCCACAAACCCCTGATCTTCCTTTACAGCAATCATTGGTATGGCTTGTTTTATCAAAGAAGGAAAAATATGATTTTTCGGGTCATGAGGACTCTGACGAAAAATTTTACTGTCTTCTTCCGGGCCATTGTACGAATATGGCGTTCCCTGCCTGTATTCCGCTTTCAAAGACAGGAAACATTGCTTATCTGTCCCTTTTGTACTTGCAATTGCATGAAACGATAACAGGTCGTCCTGCTTTGCAATGGTTACATCGACCTGTATCCCGTCAACAGTATTCTTTATAGAAACAGGCATTTCTGCAAGATCGCTAAAATGCCCGATCTCCATCGCATTCTTATCGGGTTGCTCCAGTAATACCGACCATTCTGTATTTGTATGTTTGCATGAACAAAAAACAGTTCCCCAAAATATGGCTGTCGTTATCAGGTTTAGTATACGTCGTTTCATGGTTCGTTTGTTTTTCATTTTTTAAGGTTTCAGTTAAACAGCAATTTTGTTCAAAAGGACAGATTATTCTTATTTCTATTTCGTGTATAATGTATAAAATATCTGTGCAACTCTGCGGTCAGCATGATTATCGGGCTACAAAGTTACACAGATAATATGATGTATCACCAACTCTTTATACAACCGAAACTGCTAATATCCATCATTCTGTTCCAATGCTGCATCGCTGTTAGCTTCAATCTCCGAATTCGGGATTGGCATTTTATTCAGATGGTCATCCAGACTGTAACCGTTTTGTATAACAGCAGGGTTATACTTCATCAGGTATTCTTTTAGTTTTCCCATCCGCATAAGCGTGTTAACACGGAATTCCTCCATATAAAGTTCCCGGGCGCGTTCATCGAGTATTAAATCCAGATTCACATCTCCCGCAGTAACAGGTGTTGCCTGGGCACGGTTACGTACCACGTTGATATCGCTTGCTGCACTTTCGGTATTGCCCTTTCGCAAATATGCTTCGGCACGAAGCAAATATGTTTCAGGCAGTCGCATAATGTACCAGTCCTTGTAAATACGTCCGTTATCGTGGCCCTGCCCGCTGCTTGAATCCTGAAACTGATTATGATGGACAGCAGTTGCTGCCTTTTTATAGAATGGCCGGGTATTCTTGTAAAATGAACTCTGGTCACCAATATTATCCATCGTCATTGGTTGCCCGTAAAATTCACTGGACGGATTTGTCCAGTAAAATGTCCGCTGTATATTGTATTTGGAATTACGGATATCCCGGTTCCAGTCATTTTTATATTTCCATATTACAGAATCGGCATAGTCAGTCACCTGAAGACCTCCGACCGGGCGTCCGCTCAATGTATCCTTCAGCCAGTTACTTGTGGCATTGATATCTTTTTGTCCCCACCATCCTGGGGCCCACCATCTTTCCAGTCCGAAATTTCCGCCCCATTGTCCGGTATTTCCACCTCCCAGTGTACTCTCATCCATTTCTATATTCCAGATAGCTTCGTGGTTTCCTTCCAGCCAGTTCATATTGTTTTCCCGGAATAAGTCCCAGTAAACATCACCCCACAACTCATATTCTCCACGATAATCATACCCGTTAAACTGAAAATCAGTCCACTGACCAAATCGTTCGGTCATCAGGTAAAAATTGGAATCATCAATCACCTTGCTTGCAGCTGCAATAGCGCCATCATAATCTTCCAGACAAATATCAACTTCAGACAGTAAATGATAAGCTGCCGCACGCGGGGCTCGTCCCCCATCCAGTTCGTCCACAGTTGGCATCCACTGCACCGCATATTCCAGATCATCCTTGCACTGCTGGTAAACTTTCTCTTGTGTTGCCCGGGTATAATCGAATTTAGCCGATGTCGTTTCTTCTAAAACAAGCGGAACGCCTCCCCACATATTAGCCAAAAAATGATAGGCAAAAGCCCTGAGGAACTTGGCCTCTCCAACAATTGCATTTTTATCTTCTTCCGAATCCCAGGTTACATAATCATCATCAGAGCGGTCAATGATCACATTAGCCTGGTATATCCAGTTATATAAACGTTTCCACCACTTTTTGGCAAAGCTGTTATCTGCATTTAAAGTGTTCCAATAAAAATATTGATTATACGAATCGTTATTTACCTGTATTGCAGCCATATCAACATCCACCCCCAACATATCAAAGTTTTGCCAGCTATCGGCATTTTCATACATATCGGTACGGATCGTCAGGTAAATATTGGCCAAAGCCGATTCGAAACCGGTTTTATTGGTAAACGAATTGTCAGGACTTAAAAAATCTTTTGCTTTCTCTTCCAGGATTCCATCTAAATCGCAGGAAACTATTCCTCCCAGAATAAAGAGGAATATCAGTAAGTATTTATAATTTTTCATCTTTTTCCTTTTAAAAATTTAATGATACTGAAAATAACCAGGTACGGATTGAAGGTACGGAGGTGTCCGTTACTCCACTGTCGGTTTCCGGATCCAAACCTACCCAGTGAGGAGCATACGTAAATATATTATCAGCACTTAATGAGCAATCTAATCCATTAATGCCCATAGGCTTAACAAGCTTTGAAAAATCATAGGTTAACGATACCTTCTGTAATTTGATAAAGCTGCGGTCGATATATTTTATCCCTGTATAAGCAGCATTTCCAGCATAGTCCGGACGCGGAAATTTAGCACCGGTATTGGTTGGAGTCCAGTAATCATACACCGGGCGGTTTATATTTGCCGCATTCACATATCCATCTTTATATGGTGTATTATTTTTCGATAAATACCAGCCATTACCACCCCACACTGAATAGAAGTACAGCATCAGTGAAAAATTTTTATATTGAAGGGTATTGGTCCAGCTCCACCGGAAATTCGGGTTTGTATTCCCGATAAATTGGCGATCCCGATCAGATGTAATAGCGCCGTCCCCGTTTACATCTTCCAGTTTATAGTCGCCGGGACGCATGCCACTCATAATGGTTCCGTCTTCGTCAGCCTGTTGCCACATTCCGGCTACTTTATAAGCATAAATAGTTCCCAGTGAACGTCCGATAAAATAACCATCGCTGACCAAATCATCTTCTTTTCCGTCTCCATCACTGTCTTTACCTAAAATGGTAACTACTTTATTCCTGTTCAGGGAAAATGCAAAATCAGAATACCATTTTAAATTTTCCTTGTCAAGGTTCAGGGTATGCAAGTTCACTTCAATACCCTTGTTTTTTATTTCCCCGATATTGGAAGTAATACTGCTCATTCCCGATGCTGTAGGTAATGACAGATCGAACATCAAATCATTGGTTTTCGTCTTATATCCGTCGATTGACCCGCTGATCCGATTATTTAGAAGTGTGAAGTCAACGCCAAAATTTAAACCGGTTGTTGATTCCCAACTCAGGTCATTATTGGCCAGGGTCGAAATATACTGAGTGATCGTATAGGAGTCTTCTCCGTAAAAAATATATTTACTTGTTGCAATTTTTGCAAGAGTACTATATGCATCAATCGATTGGTTCCCGTTTTTACCATACGAAACACGAAGCGACAAATTATTTACAGGCGCCACATTTTCCATAAATTTTTCCTCTGAGATATTCCAGTTGATTCCCAGTGAAGGAAATACGCCCCATTTTTTGTTCTTACTGAAAGCTGAATATCCGTCACGACGAATCGTTCCTGTTATTGAATATTTATGGTTATAGGTATAGGTGCCACGGGCCATCATACCGATAGCGTCGGTCTCCCCGCCTCCGGTTTCAACCGTCTGTTTTCCTCCGTTTTCAAGAGCATAGGTACCAAGAGCAGTATTGTCAAAATCTTCGGCATAAGCTTCCATGCTTTCCCAGGAAGAATGTTCCTTGGAAAACAACAAGGTTACATCTACATTATGTTTGTCGGCAAAAGTATTATTGTACTTCACCATATTATCCAACAGCATGTTGTACGTGCGATCATAATCCCGGTAGCCTTCTCCGTTTTTACCTTTTCCATCAATGGTATTTTCATCAAAAAACTGATGCCGTTCATTCCACCTGAGTGAATTCGAATAGGTCGTATTGTAAGAAAGACCTTTTACCCAGGGAACTTTGATAACACCTGTAACAACACCTGTAAGATTATTCCGAAGATCCGTGTCTTCGGTTGCTATTTCCCAAAACGGACTGTTAAAAGAGGTGGTTGTCTGTGGAAATTGTTTATACGAACCATCATCATTGTAAACCGAAGCATACGGGCTAAAGTGGGTAGCTCTGTACATACTGGGTGAATCTCCCGAATAGTCCCTCAGACTATAAAAACTTTTTACGCCCAGATTGAACCAATTAGTCAGGTCACTGCTAATATTCACCCTTCCTGATACATGTTTGTAATCGTCATATATTACAACACCTCTTTGTTTAATAAATGAAGTTGATATGTAATAATTAGTTTTTTCTGTACTATTTGAAACACTGACAGTTGTATTATATGAATAGCCTAACTGACTGATCAGGGAAAAAGGATCTTTCAGCGTTGGCTCGTGATTTTCCGTTGCATCATAATTTTTTAATTCCTCCTCGGTCAGATACATCCTGATATTATTCGCGTCAGCTTCAAGTCCGTTTGCTTCCCGGATATCCAGTATACGCTGCAGGTAGCCTTTGGCATCGTATACTTTCAATGGTTTAAGCTGGTTACTAAGTCCGCAACTCATTTTTACATTAAATTTAGGTTTACCTCCTATTCCTTTTCCCTTTTTTGTTTCGATAAGGATCACCCCGTTGGCTGAACGCGAACCATAAACTGCTGCGGCACTGGCATCTTTCAACACGGTCAGATTTTCAATATCATTGGTTGAAATATCCCCCAACGAACCATTAAAAATAGCCCCGTCAACGACTACTAAAGGCGAGTTCCCTGCACTAGGTGAATTTTGTCCGCGAATAGTCAGATCAGCCACTTCTCCTGCGGTATTGGTGCCTGCAACGTTCAAACCTGCAACCGAACCTTTTATACTTTCCAAAACATTGTTCGTTGCCACATTTTCATACGTTTCAAGTTTGGCCTGGGCCACAGCCCCGGTTACAGCCTGTTTACTTACAGTACCATACCCGATAGCCACCACTTCTTCAATACCAATAGTTTCTTCCTGCATCACCACATCAACCGAAGTTCTGTCAGACACTGCTATTTCCTGCGCCTTCATCCCAACAAACGAAAACACCAGTGTGCCATCACCGGGAACTTTGGTGAGTGTGTACTTTCCTTCCGTATCAGTAATAATTCCCTGGGTGGTACCTTTTACCACTACCGTTACTCCCGGCAAAGGAGCACCGGACGTATCTGTTACTTTGCCGGAAACAGAAAGAAGCTGCGGTGCTACATAACCGGATTTACTTCCTGACGGGGTAATGATAATGTGGTTACCAATTGTTTGATAATTTACATCATCGTCAAATAATTGCTGAAGGATCGAACTTATCGGTTCATCTTTCACGTTAATGTTCACTTTTTTCGAAACATTAATTACTTTATTATCATACATAAACGATAAATCTGACTGATCTTCAATGTACTGAAGAACACTTTCGATACTGGCATTTTCAAAATCGAAAGTAAGTTTTACATTTTGGGAATAACTTTTCCCAAAACTCAACAAACTAAAGCCACATATAATAACCACAACTATTCTCATGATTACCAACATTTTTATTAAAGAGGGATTAATCTTCTCTCTCAATCCATACTTTTTTTTCATATTTTTGTTTTGGTTTTAGCAGTATCCGGGAAGTATACAATGGGCAATTGTGTCCCGTGTGCTGCAATTAAAAAATAATTTTTATAAACCGGTACAGGCTTGCTTTTCCCAGCAGGCTTGTATCTTTTTTAGAAGCATAGTTAGACTTTCATTTTCCCATAGGCTGGCAATTTATTTGTTATACATGATTTTTACATCCTTTCCGTTTACCTGATACCGAAAGGGGGTCATAATCTTCATCATATCAAGTATTTCCCTGAAAGATTCCGTTTTAACTTTGAACGTATAATTGTGTTCATTTTTCATTGCGTCATCAATTGTAATGTTCACCCCATACCAGCGTTCAAGATATTTAACAACCTCCTGTATCGGGGTGTTTCTGAAAATAAGTTCATTATTTTTCCAGGAAGTAACCAAATCAGGATCCCCTTTTGTGTAAATAACTTTACCCTGTTCCTTATTCAGTATTGCCTGATCTCCTTTGGTAAGCCGGTGAATTTCTTTTGAGCGATCAGAAAGTCCGACTATACCTTCAGCAACTGTAACCTCCTGAATATTATCATCCGAATAATTTTTCACATTGAAAGAAGTCCCGTAAACATCAACATTCAGAGATCCGCTTTTCACGCGGAACCGTTTTGATTTATCTTTTTTTATTTCGAAAAAGGCTTCTCCTTTCAGGATTACTTCCCGCTCCCTGCTGTTGAAATCTCTTGCATACTTCAGGGATGAGCCCGAATTCAACCACACAGAAGAACTGTCGGGCAGCATAACCGTAACTTTTTGTCCCATCGGAGTTACAATTTCAGTGTATTGCTGCGAAAGCTGATTCTTCCGGAAATAATTATTAATAACACTGTAAATAATTAAACAAAGGACAACTACAGCAGCAATCGCCACAGCATACTTCAATCTGGATGGCAAGCGCTTCCGGAAACGATTCTTTGCTGAAATTTTCTGATTAACGTGCTGCCATGCCTTTTGTGTATCCGGATTTAGAGGAGACGGCAAAACAGAAGAAATGGAATAAATATTATAAACTTCTTCCAGCATCTGTATATTTTCCATACTTTCTCCCAGCCAACTGCTTAGTTTAGCCTTTTCTTCGGATGTTGCCTGGTTCTGAAAACATTTATAAAAAATATGCCACGGAGTTTTTAATACCATCTTTTATGTTGTTATATAATGCAGGCACACAACATTAAAAAAACCCTTATACCCTGATGCAATTTTTTACAAACAGATTAAAAAGATCTGTCACTGTTTCCTTCAGCATCCGACCATTTCTCCGATCACAGTATAAAACATCTAATAGTGATGTATTATAAAAAATAAAAAGGAAGTAAAAATATCCCGGTAATATGGCTTTAATTGTTCCCTTAACTTCTTCAATGCCTTTCCCATCTGTACCTCAACAGTTTTAACGGAAATGCCAAGTTCTTCCGAAATTTCCTTATACGACATACTTCTCTCTTTTCCAAGGATATACACGTCCCTGCATCGTTCCGGAAGATTGTCTATTGCAGTATTAATCAATTCCCTGAGCTGGTTCGCATCCATCACACTGTCAGGCATTTCAGTGTTTTCTTTATTAAAATTGGCAAATCTGTTCCGGATGTCAAGTTTTGTTTTTTCATTCCGGATATAATTGAGGCTTTTATTTTTCGCGCACCGGAGCAAATAGGATTTTACAGAAGAATCAATGTTTATATTTTCCTTCTTTTCCCATATATAAATAAAAATATCCTGAACAATTTCTTCTGCCATTACCGGGTCATGGAGATAAACATTAACCAGATTGCATAAATCGGAATAATATTTTTCGAAAAAGAAACGGAATGCTTCTTTATCTCCTTCAACCATCCGGTTGAAAATAAATATTTCTTCATCCTTTACATCCATCATTCAAATATGGTCTGTCTATAGTTCCATTTCTTCAGAAGAAACAAAAAACAATAGAAACTTCTCCTTCAGCCTGAAAATACAATTTTCGTCAAAACTACTTAATTTATCCGTTTTTTACTGAAAAAGCAATCTCATTTTCCCCAATATACAATTGTAATTGTTTATCGAAATCTTAAATCGACAAAAAATTCCGGACATTGCAACGCACTTCTTATCTTACTGAAAAACAAATACATTCACATTGACAAGGACCATAATTTTCATTTCAGACTTTCCGATTATTGTGGACAAATCAGCCGCGTAGTCCGACCATAAAGTGAGCCAGATTGTGGATGTTGGTTCACACATTCTGATATCGGTGAAATACTCACCGGACAAATTCTTCCGGATGAAACTCCGGCCTGCGAATATTACCATAGGAAACACAAAATTCAGTTTTCCGAAAGCTCCCCGACCTGTATTGATCCGAAAAAGTCGGATTCAATATCCGTTTTCGAAGAAAAACAAATCCGGAACTTCGGACAGAATCAAAAAAAAATCTATCCGATTCCCCTGATATTTAGGGTAAAAACGGATAGATTTTCCGACTGTCAAAGAATCTGTCAGAACAGAATTAACTAATACTCAAAAAATTTCTTTTGAAATTCTTCCATTTCCTTCATCTGTTTTTCTATTAATTCCCGGTGTTTTTCCCATATCGAATCATTCGGGAAAAATTCGCCCGGTTCACTAAACAATTTCACTGCTGAAGAATCGTTTTTTAAATGCCATTGAAAATCGGGCATACGACCATCTCCGTTAAAGCTGAAAGAGCCTAGCGAATCTCCGTAGAAATGAAAAGTCGAATCATTTTTATACGAATAAAGTCTCTGTCTCAGCGAATCAGGGAACATATCGGAAAAATGGTCGAAAAAGCTCTCAATGTCGTCATTATCAAAGCCAAAATCAGAAAAAGGATCACCCATAAATACGGAGTCATTGGATGAAAAATTTCCCTTCCAATTAAAAAAGTCAGGAATATTAATACTGTCCGGGATTCCGTTCATTGTGCTGTCGCCCGACCATGAATAGACATACGTTGAGTCGAAGCTGACCATATTCCCGTTTTCATCATACTTTTTATTAACAGTGACTTTCTCCTGAGGAGAATTCTTCTTCTTTTTGGTTTTATCGGATTGTGAATATGCGATGCCACCTGCCAAAAGGATTATTAACATCAGAAATACAAACCGTTTCATTTTTTGCTGTTTTATTTGTTCTAAAAGCTCATGCAAAAATATACCCGAAGTGTTTTAAAAAGTATAAAAAAGGTTTAAAAGAACATAAAGAAATGTTAATAAAGCAGGACGTATGCCCCGAATTTTGCGGAAGAAAAAGGAGGCGTTAAGGCAACGAATCCGGAATAAAAAAGGTTATCCTTCAGCCGGACAGGATTACTGAGCTTCATTTCTTCTGAAAATGCAGAGAAATCACCGGCTTTGCCTGAAAAAACTTCGAACCGCCCCTTTGCCTGTGGATGAATTAACTTTTCAATTTTCAGCGCTACCATTCCCATTGTAAGCCGGCTGTTTATTTCCAGACACGGATGAATTTTCAGCTGTCCTTTCTCTTCAATCACCATTCCGTCAACCCCGAGAAAACCTTCGTACCACTGTGCATAAACCGATTCCTCCAGAATTTTCCGAAGACGGTTTCCTGTTTTCTCTGTCAACCGACTGAAATCTTCTCCCACAAATTCAGAAATATTCCGGTTCAGGTAATGTCCCTGGTACATTCCGTTGCCGGTAGTGAAAAACAAAACCGGACCATGATAAACGACTTTACCTGCAGAATCAATCTCAAACTGAAACGACAAATCCTGCTTTTTATGATGAAAAGGTTCGGCCATCAAATAGCCCGATTGTTTCAGCACGGCACCGGCCCACTGCATAGCCGAACGGCTTAAACTACCATGATGAACCATCTGCACTCCCCTGCCGGAAGAACTTAACGGTGACTTTATCACACAATCGCTGCATTTCTCAATATAATTCCGAATATCTTCTTCCGACCGGACAAGTTGCGGAACAGCCTGTTTCCGGCAGTACTGTTCTGTCCCGTATTTGTCCAGGAAACGGCTCAGTATTTCAGCCGACGTTTTACGTTCAAAAAGGGTCTTATGAAGCGGGTTCCAATGAAAAACCTTCGAATTTGTAAAATCGCCGGAGACTTTTTCCTTTATTTCCTTAAGCTGAAAATGGACAGCAGGGCTCCATCCCCAGGGAATAATCCGCGAAAATTCCAGCGTATTGTCTTTTTCTATCTCAGCTTTTGCTGCCCACTTTGAAACAGGAAAGCCAGCTTCTTCCAGTTGACGGATAAACCGTTCAGGAGGAGCATACGGACTTATGACATAATCTTCCGGCGAAGTGAAAATCATAGGTAATAAGGCCAAATCATCTTCAAGTTCACGCAGGATGCGGGATGCCATAAATGTTTCCGAGCCATTGGCAATGGCTGTTTCACAGGTTGGATTGAAAATGTACAGGTCGCGGCTGACCATATATTCCTGTTTGTACCGGAAAACCGGTTTTTTCTCTTAACGGATGCGGTCGATTGAACGGATCAGCGCTTCGTCTTTACCAATAGCGCGGATCGCCAGGTAATCGAGAATAATAGCTACCAACGGAAATGCCACGTCTATTTTAAAACTGATCTTCGCATTATCAAATGAGAGATAAGTAAAAAAGTAAAACACCCCGAACAGGCCGATCATCAGCAAAACAGAAAACACAAGCATCCGGATCTGGCGAATCCGTTTTTTATAACTGAAAAGCACAACCAGATGAAGAAGCACGATTATTGATACCAAAACTGCAATGGGCCATCCGTTCCGGATCAGCCCGTCGGTGCCGCTTATTCCCATTTTATCGAACTGGTATACATTACCGCCGACAGCAATATCGGCATACGGAAGAATAAGCAAAAGTCCCATTAATGCCATTGCAATGAACACATATAAAGTTTGAATCCGCTGTATCATTTTTCTTTGGTTTTAAAGCTGCAAAAATAGATTTTTAAAATGAATTGGCAACATCAGTTACACCTCCACCCGTTTATTAAACCGGGTATACCACACATATCCTTTCACATCGTGATAGCCGCATTGTTCCAATAAATTGATATACGAACGAACCTGTGTTTTGTATCTTTCCAGTTCCTGTCCGCCTGATTTATAGTCAACTACAATAAACTCGTCTTCCTTCATCATAATCCTGTCAGGACGTTTCATTCCCTGCGGATCGTTATTCAGAATATTTCGCTCGTTTATCACCTGCCAGGTTCCGTCGAACCATTCACGTACATCCGGATCATTCAGCATTTCAGTAATCTCCCGGATATATGTTTCCGCTTCGGCTTCCGATATTTTACCGGAATACACGGCCTTTCGTACAGAACGTTGCAACTCGCTGCGATGCCTGATACCTGATAATATTTCGTGAATAATTTTCCCTTTGTTAACGGCACCTCTCCATTTTCCTTCCGTGTCGAAAAAATCCTGTGCATTATTCCGTATCGACAGGTAATTACGAAAATCGGAAAAACCCGGATCGTCAGGAGAAATATTCCGCACTTTGCTCTCCTTTTTATCCTCTTCATTGTAAAAACTGCCATATTCAATCAGCAAGTCTTCCTCATTGAACAAGCTGTTCAACCGGAGCAAACCGGGCGAAACATCCAGATCCTGTTCTGCAATTGTCTTCAGCAAATCGCCTACCGTATTCATTTTTCCGGTTGTCTGCGACCACACGTACAAACCGGCTTTTGCCCGGGTAAAAGCCACGTAAAGCAGGTTCAGATTATCGACATAGGTATTGAATTTTTCGGTATAATATTCTTTACTGAAAACAGATACGGCCAGTTGCTTTCCGTATTTTACCGGTACCAGTTGCAGCCCGTCGAAAGGGGAACGACCGGGAACACACCACAACAACGGAGCATGATTGGGCTTGGGCAGCATCGACCAGTCGCAGAAAGGAATAAACACATGATCGAACTCCAGTCCTTTCGATTTATGAATCGTCAGAATACTGATTGCATCTGTTGAGTCGGATACCGGAACAGTAAGTTTATCCGCATTGTCGTCCCACCAGTTGAGAAAAGTTGTCACTTCCGAAGCATTTCCCCGTTCGAACAGGGCCAGCTGATCGATAAAAGCCTGCAAATAAGCCAATTCATTTTTAAATGAAAACAGGCTAAACTTTTCGATAATGCCGTACACTATTTCCTGCAACGATTTACTGCCCATCAATCGCCCGAAAGCCTCACTTCTCAGGTAACTTATAAAATGATTGTCTTCATTATCAATATCTTCGAACTGGCCGGCGAGTTCTGGACAGTATGACTGTGAAAAATCAAATTGTCCCTGTTTTTCCATACTTTCAGAAAAACCGGGAAGCAGATTTTCCTTTTTCAGCACCGGATATAAAAACGAATAGTACAAATAATTGAGGGCAGTCCGGATAACCGGATCATCAGGATTCAGAAAATAACGCATCACGGAAACCACAAAACCGACCAAACGTGAAGTGTTGAGAAACAATGATTCGTTCGACAGGACATCGAAATTATACGCACTGTTTTCCGGTTTTTCTTTTTCAGCAAGAAGAAATTCGGCGATAATCCGCGCCTCTTTCTTTTCGCGCACCAGCACTGCTATTTTCCGGGCCGGGACTCCCCTGCCCTGCAATTCCTTTATTTGTTCAAGCAGTTCGGCTTCCACCAGTTCTTCATTCTCTTCCTTTTTATCAGCTGAAGCCTCCATAAATTTCATCCGGAAAAATCCTTCTCCGTCCAGTTCCGTCCGGGCAATTTTCTGAAGCCGGTCGGCATATATTTCTGTAATCGATTGCAAACCTGTGTGATCAGACATCTGAACCTCTTCGAGTTCATTTTCGAAATGCTGCTGAAGAATAACAGGCGCCAATGTAAAAACGGTATTATTCAGCCGGACGATGTTTCCGCAGCTACGCCAATTTTTATCAAGGACTTCATGCTCCGTACCAAAAAGGTCAGGCGATTCGTCAAGTTTGCCGGCCAGCAGGTTCCAGTCGCCTTTCCGCCAACGGTAAATCGCCTGTTTCACATCTCCCACTACCAAATCGGAATACCCTTCAGCCAGTGAATTAATTATCAGCGGTTTAAAATTTTCCCATTGCAGGCCGGAAGTATCCTGAAATTCATCGATCATAAAATGGTTGTAAATCACGCCTGTTTTTTCGTACACAAAAGGTGCATCGGAATTATCGATAATTTGCCGGATAAAATGCCCCGAATCGGAAATCAGCAAAATGTTTTTTTCCCGGCAAATTTCCTGTACCATCCGGCGCAGATCGACCAAAATGCCCAACACATACAACTGGCTCGTAATTAACCTTGCCGTATTATAGTTTTCGATGTTCCGTTCGTAATAATCAACGGCATCACGCAATATGAACATCAGTTTTTCAGCAACCGCCTTTACATCCTCACCGGCATTTTTTACCGTCCATTCATCTACATCGCTAACAGCTTTCAATGCGGTCGCCGTAAATGAATAATCGCCTCCGGCCAGTTTACTGAAACTGTTGGCAGGCCCGATTTTTTTCCGTTTGAAATCATCGACGGAAAGGCCATTTTCAGCAATAATTCCGATTCCCTTGTTACCAAGGTTTTTCATCGTATTTTCGAACTGATAGATAATCTTATTCAGCTCGTTGCGGTAACCGGAAAGAAAAGTTTTATCGTTGAGTTTCCCGTATAGTTCCTTGTTAAGGCTCCGAAACGAATCGTTGTATATTTCCCGGCCCAGAGCCAGAATATCCGTTTTCAGGTTCCAGCCACGGCCTTCGGTTATTTTATTTTCGGCAAATTCCCGCAGCCAGGCCCGCAAATGCAGATCATCTTCCACGGAAAGAATCAACCGGTCGACTGCTTCGTCCAGAATAGCATCCTCGTCAAGTTCGACACTGTAAACCGTATTAATGCCCAGTTCCCGGTTAAAAGCTTTGATAATACGCTGGAAAAAACTGTCGATCGTGGTAATGGAAAAACGCGAGTAATCGTGCAAAATACATTTCAGCGAAATGCCGGCCCGGTTGGCAATCTCCAACGCAGGCATATTCAGTTCCGAAACCAGCGTCTCCAAATATGCGGTATCTTTTCCCTGCGAAAGTTCATACAGCTCGTTCAGTACGCGCGATTTCATCTCGGCAGTAGCTTTGTTGGTAAACGTAACTGCCAGGATACGCCGGTACGACAATTCGTTTTTCAGTATCAGTTTCAGGTAGTCGACTGCCAGCCGGAATGTTTTTCCCGAGCCGGCAGATGCCTTGTATATCTTTAAACGGGCCATAATCTTGTTTTGAACGTTTAAAGATAAAGTTCTTTTACGATTTCATAAAGTCAATGAGGATTGCTCATGCTGAAAATTCTGTCCGGATTTTTGCTGCTGTACAGAAGTTACGTTTTGCCTGAAGTTAATCTAATCTTAAAACAGAAACAGGCTTCAGCCCAACACTTTCAGCAGCCCGATACTGAGGTGATGTTTTAGGAATAGCAAAACCTTTAGATTGAATCCAATAGAATGGAAGACGTGTCTTTGATTTCAATTTGTTTATTTCCGGAGCTTCTCGGATCAACCAATCTTTCAACCAGTGAAATTTTTGTAAAACAGTTTTCACTTCTCTTGTATTTGCTGTATGAATTTCAATAAAAAAAGTTTCTCCTTTGTAAGCAAAAGCATAATCCCATCGGTTTGAATTAGGATATTTTTCAGCAGTACAGGTATCAATATCCACGCTTCCTTGTAATAAACGAGTATCAGATACGAAAACTTTAGATCTGTAAATACCAAGAGCCACTAACCCGGTTCTAAAACCAGTTGCTACATCAGGAGTAGCCTCAACTGCCTGTTTGAAGGACATTGCTACAGCTTTTTTACCTTTCATCTACATAATACTTTGAAACAACATCAGTTGCTTTACCTGAAAATTGAGATAGTCCGCCCCACTCTGATATATCAACGTCTTCACTACCTACATCTAATGAAGAAATATCTTTTGAAATGACTCTTCCTTCTTCCCTTGAGAAATAAAAAGTTTTAATTGTTTTATTTATAAGAATATCTTCAAATAATTTTTTAGTTGAAGCCGTCTTTTTCATTTCAAATAATTCATTTAAAGCATCAGCTTTTTTTACATTCGACTTCTGCAGATGATTGAAAGCCCATGCAAATTCAAGTAAAACCGGGGAATGAGTTGATATAACGACTTTATAACCACGGGAAAGCAAATCAATAACCTGTAAAATAACTGACTTAATCGCCTCCGGATGTAACCCCATCTCCGGTTCTTCTATTACAACGAACTTATAGCTATCTTTTTTATTAACTCTGGCAGGAGGACATAACCAATAAAATCCCATTAATAAAGGTAAAAATTCCTTCTGACCTGCACTCCAGGTAATAAAAGGGACACTCATTCCCCCAATCTCCATTCTTAATTTTCTTTGACCTGTTCTTTCATCCATAACGACCTTCCCATCATGAAATATACTGTCGTTAAATGATTGTCTCAATGGTTCTTTAAGTCTATTCATTAACGGAAACACAGACTCTGATTTTTTCATTCCATTTTTCATTCCATTTTGGGATAACAACAACCTCAGCTTCTCACTAAACTGTCTCAACACATAAGGTGCAGATGAGTCAAACTCCATAAACGACTTAGGTCTTCCATCCGATACGCTTAAAATCCGTTGAGCAGGAATGTAAAATAACAATTCTTCTGCATGTAATGCTTCACCTTCATATCTTCCGGGTTTTGGCAATAAAAAGTCTTTCTGATATGCCTTTCCGTCTAAATATATTTCAGTATTATCTCTCCATATTCGAGACATTCCTTCCCCGAAATACAAATTCAAAATTATATCTATATCCTTACCCCATATATAGTTATACTGTTCTAAAGTTTTTCTGATATTATATTTATCGATTAACAATTTTAATAATTGGATGAAAATACTTTTTCCACTTGCCTGAGGACCTATCAATAGAGTCAAATCGCCAAAATTAACATCTGCATCATCAATTGGCCCAAATGATTTTATTTTTAAATGTTCCATCTTTTTTCAGATTACGATGTTATAAAGATAATATTAATAACAAAAAGCGGGAAATTTATTGTTCTCCTTCTGTTTTTTCTGATAATGAGATATATACAAAAAATGTTTTTAACTAACAATTCATGCATAATCATCCGACAAAAACAATATTTCTTGTGATAACCTTCAGAAAGACTTCATTAATCGTCAAATAAAAATGCCTAGAATTCGCTTGTAAAATGGAAACGGATGTCTTTAAATTCGTTCTGGGTCATTTGCAGGATAAAAGCCGAATCGGCCATAAAAACATCGCGCCCGCGCTTGTCTTTCGCCATCTTTTGGTGCTTGCGTTTTTTAAATTCTTCGAGGACATCGGGTTTGTCACACTCAATCCAGCAGGCCTTGTACATGGGTAATACTTCGAAGCGGCATTTGGCCGAATATTCATGTCCCAGACGGTACTGGATTACCTCGAACTGAAGCTGTCCGACCGTTCCGATAATTTTCCGCCCGTTAAACTGACTGACAAAAAGCTGGGCAACGCCTTCTTCCATCAACTGATCGATTCCCTTGTGAAGTTGTTTGTACTTCATCGGATCGGCATTTTCCACGTAGCGGAACAATTCGGGTGAAAAACTCGGCAACCCTTTAAAATGGATGTCCTCCCCTTCGGTCAGGGTGTCGCCAATAATAAGGTTACCGGTATCGGGCACACCAATAATATCTCCCGGATAAGCTTCATCGATCACCTCCTTTTGAGCTGCCATGAATGCCGTCGGGCTTGAAATACGAAACATCTTTTCCAGCCTGACATTCTTATACATGTTATTCCGCTGAAAATGCCCGGAACATACTTTCACAAAAGCGATACGACTGCGATGGTTCGGGTCGATGTTGGCATGGATTTTAAACACAAAACCGGTGAATTTTTCCTCTTCCGGCCGTACTTCTCTTTCTTCGGTATGACTGGGAAGCGGACCTGGTGCAATTTTCAGAAAAGTATTCAGTAATTCCTGAACGCCGAAATTATACAAAGCACTGCCAAAAAACACCGGGGCCAGATTCCCGGCCAGATATTCCTGCTCGTCCAGTTCAGGATAAACGCCCTCAACCAGATCCAGTTCCTCACGTAAAACCTTTGCATCATTGGCAATATATTCTTCCAGTTCAGGGCTTTGAATATCGTCGAAAGCAATCAGCGGTTCAATTTCCTGAACATTCGGATTGAACAGGTTCAGGCTCCGGTTAAAAATATTGTATACGCCTTTAAAATCAGGACCACTGTTGATAGGCCAGCTCAGCGGGCGTACTTTTATCTGGAGTTGTTTCTCAATTTCGTCGAGTAGTTCGAATGAGTCCCGGGTCGGACGGTCAAGTTTATTTATAAAAACGATAACAGGTGTTTTCCGCATCCGGCAAACATTCATCAGTTTCTCGGTTTGCGGCTCTACCCCTTTGGCTGCGTCAATTACAATAATCACACTATCGACAGCCGTCAGCGTACGGAATGTATCTTCCTGAAAATCCTGGTGTCCGGGCGTATCGAGAATGTTCACCTTATAACCGTTGTATTCGAAGCCCATCACCGAAGTGGCCACGGAAATGCCTCGCTGGCGCTCAATTTCCATAAAATCGGAAGTTGCACCTTTTTTTATCTTGTTGCTCTTCACTGCTCCTGCAACATGAATAGCTCCTCCGAAAAGCAACAGTTTTTCAGTTAATGTTGTTTTTCCTGCATCGGGATGGCTCACAATAGCAAACGTACGCCTGCGTCCTATTTCTTCCTGAAATTTCATTCGTATATATCTTCAATTCTGATTCTTGTTTTTTTGACTTACGTCTATCAATCTAATTTGCACCGGAATGGCATTCGCATGACAATCTGTTCGTTCTGTTATTCCTTTTCCAGCCATACTCATTTCATCCGTAATTTTATTGACGGCGCAAAAATAGCAGTTTAATTGAAAAAGAAATGCTCCCATGCTTATTTAAGATATGGTGTTCAGTCAGGTACAAAATAGTTTTCAGATTATCTACCGCCGGGTGTACCGGTAAAAGATATTTTTGCACGATTCAAAATCGTCTTCCGTAATATTCTGTGTAATAATCTATTGAACCAGATTCAACAAAAACAGTATCTTAAATAAACGTATATTCTTCATTATTAATTAAAATAAATTACCCGAAATTACAGTTTTTGCACAGAAGGCTGAAAAAAGTAGCGATATTTGCAATTATTGCTATTTTTATGCCGCAGTGAAAAAGGTCCTAATTATTTGAATATGTCGATGAAAATGTTTCTCATGAGTTCGTTCGGGCTCATAAAACCTACCGAAAAGATTGAACAGGAACACGAACGGTTGCTTGCTGCATACCACGAATTTTGTGAAGTTGAAAAATCGGAGGAACTGAAAGTTTTTAACGAATTGGAGGCTTTTGTACATTCAGAGGCCTTTGCCGCGAAAAAAAAAGAAATTGAAAGCCTGCAATTCAAAGGAAGCCGTGAAGAAGAATTTTTGAAGGAATTCAGGCAACTTACAAAAGATAAAAAGCTGAAACAGTTTTACGTCACACTTGCATCAACTGATTTACAACGTTTTCTACAAATAAGTGATTCCGAACTGCCGGAGGAATACAACGAACTGAAAGTATTCATGGAAAACGGAAGTTTTGCTGCTGAAAAGAAAAAATCGGAAGCCGAAATATTCAAAGGCTCGCAGGAAGAAAAACAACTAAAAGAGCTGAAACGTCTCGAAAAAAGCAAAGCCATTAAAACTTACCTGAAACTGAAGGGATCATCCGATCTGAAAAAACAGACGGCTTTTGCCGAATCCGACGAACTAAAAAGGTTCGATGTATTAAAAATCAGCATCGGCAAAGGGCTGGCAGACAAAAATGTAAAAAAAGAATTTTCCCGGCTAAAAAAATCGGAAGCGGTAAAAAACTACCTGAAATTCATTTCATCATCAGCATACAAACTATACAAAAAAACAGAAGGAAGCAGTACCCTGAAGCGCTTCGAGGAGCTGAAAGAACTGACTTCTTCCGAAAAATTTCTGAAACAAAAAACTTACCTCGAAGACCGCCGGAAATTTGAAAAGACCGAAGCATTCAAAAAAAGTGAAAAATACCGGCAGCTAAAATTATCAGACGACATTCGTTTTTTCTGCAAATTCGAAAAATCATCCTCCTGGAAGAATTATCAGTTGATGGAAAGTTCGAACGAACGCCAACGCTTCGAAGAACTCAAAAAGCGCACTTCTTCCGAAGAATTTCTGAAACGGAAGACCTACCTCGAAGACAAAAAAAAGTGGGAAAAAACCGAGGAGTTCCAGAAATGGCAACAATATCTCGGGTTGAAAAAAAATCCGCATATCGAGCTGTATTTTAAATACAAAAACAACAGCGAACTGGACTTTTTCAAAAACTGGCAGCTTGTTTTTGCCGATGAATTTAATTCCCCGAAACTAGACACTGAAAAATGGCAAACCATTTCGCACAGGGCAATGCAACATCTGCAACGCAACTTTTCACAACAAGGCGATCTGCAGGCATTTACTTCCGGCGAAAACATAAAAACCGACGGGAAAACGCTGAAAATTGAAACCAGAGAGGAAAAAACCAGCGGACTTGTCTGGCAGTTGCCTTTCGGTTTTATTGAAAAAGAATTCAGTTACAGTTCGGGATGTATCAACAGCAGCAACTCGTTCTGGGGAAAAGAAGGCATTTGGGAAGCAAAAGTGAAATATGCCCCGGTAAAAGGGACTATCAACGCCTTATTCCTTTCCGGGAATGACAATAATCAACAAATCAATATCGTCGAAACCGGCATTAAAAACCGGTTCGGTATGCTAAACCGGCAAGATGGCTCCTCTGTCAACGAACTGGTATCCAATATTTCAGGATTAAAACACGGCCATTTTTATATTTTCAGACTGGAATGGAACGAAGGAAAAATGAGCTGGAAAATAAACAACAAGGAATTCCTGACCACAAAGCCACCTGTTCCCGGCCAGAAAATGCACCTGAATGCCGCAACCGTTGTTGCTGACAAAATCTCATCAGGCCTGCCTGCAAATTTCGAAATAGACTGGATCAGGGTTTATCAGAAAAAATAAAACGGATATGGAACAAAACTGGATGGATGGGTACAGCGGAGCTATAACGATATGTAACCGTGATGGAATTATTGTATATATGAACGATGTTTCAGTCAAACAATTTGCCAGGCACGGCGGGAAAAAGCTGATTGGCTCCAACCTGCTGGACTGCCACCCGGAACCAGCCAGGAGTAAACTTGCTGAAATGCTCAGGCAACCTGTTGAAAATGCCTATACCATTGAGAAAAACGGCGTCAAAAAAATCATTTTGCAATCGCCGTGGATGGAAAACGGTGAGATGAAAGGCCTGGTCGAAATTTCGCACGAGGTTCCCAACCCGATGCCGAACTTTATACGGGAATAATCATTCAAATAAACGATGGATTTCAGGGACAATGTTTTTACTGGTTAGGCAAACATGGTATGATCATTGCATTGTTCCTCATCGGCTCGAACATTTCGATTGCCGAAGCCAAAGAGGCCGGGCTAAAAAGCTTTTTGCTCGGACTTTTTCTGTGGATTTTAATCGGGTGTTCATCGTTTTGGATTTTAACAAGATAACAGGGAACTGAAATGCACTATTTCTGGATTATTTTAATCATTGCAGCAGCAAGCCTTCTGAAAGGTATTACCGGTTTCGGGTTTGCACTGTTTTCGCTTCCGCTGCTTATGAACTGGTATTCACCCAAAGAGTTAATACCAGTACTGGTTTTTTGTAACCTTTTTTCGTCGGTCATCATTATCCTTCAGAAGAAAGAGCGGAAACTTGTGAACAAAGAGGCGGGCAACCTGATTGCCTATGCCGGTTTTTTCACCCTGATCGGGGTTGTTGTATTGAAAAATATATCTGACACGCTGCTTGTTACGATAATGAGTATATCATTTATCATCATGGCGCTGTTTTCAATTCTGAAAGTAAACCGTTCGTTCCGGTTCAAAAATTCTACTTACAAAATTGCAGGAATGTTTCTGGGTATTTTAACCGGAAGTATCTCGGTAAGCGGGCCGCCGTTGGCTCTCTTTCTGAACTCGGCCAAAGTTGACAAACAGGAATTTCGTGAAATATTCGCATGGTTCAGTGTGGTAACGGCCGTAATTGCTCTGGCCGGATATTTCGGTGCCGGACTGATTATGCCGCAGATGATGAAGACTACTTTATTAATACTGCCCATCTTGTTTGCCGGAACTTACCTTGGTAAACGGCTGAACAACACCATGCAGCCTGAATTGTTCCGGAACATCACCATTGTTATCACCATTTTTTCAAGCATACTGCTTCTCATAAAATAGAACGGTGACCATAGAGTCACACAAAAACTTCAAAAAACTCAGAAATAAACGGTCAGAACCAGATGACGATGGCCGCCGGAATTACGGAACTCACAGAAATAAATGCCTTGCCAGGTTCCCAGGTTTAAACGGTGATTTGTGATCGGAATAGTAACGGAACTGCCGATTACCGACGATTTCAGATGCCCCGGCATATCGTCGTCGCCCTCGTACGTATGAATATACGACGGATCCCTTTCCGGAATCATTTTATTAAAAAAAACTTCGAAATCGCGGCGTACCGTCGGATCGGCATTTTCGTTAAGCGTAATTCCGGCCGAAGTATGTTTCACCAGAATATTCAAAAGCCCTTTGTCCGGCAAATCGGGCAATTGTTCTTCGATGAGCCGTGTAATCAGATGATAACCCCGTTTCAATCCGGGAAGTATTATTTCTTTTTGAACAATCATTGAACTGTATTTTACATGTTTTGCATTTGCCTGATAAGCGCAATCTGCCGGTTTCTTTCAAACGAATAGCTTCCGCTTTCCTGCTCCAGTTTCGTGTAAATATCGAGAGCTTTCTGAAGAAAATTTCGTTTTTGCACGGAAAGTTCGCTCCCGTCAGTCTGCCCCAGCAGGAAAAATATCCAGGCCAGTTTTTCCAGAAGATCTGCCGTAAACTTCTTTTCCTTTAATATTAAAAAGAAATCATCCGGCGGAATGACAGCCAGTTCATCGAGGTTTAGTCCGAGTTCGTTCTGAAATTCGGTTTTTACCATTTCCTGTATTTCTCCGTTGTCCCCGTCTTCATTCCGTTTCAGCATCCGGGAAATCAGTTTTTGCAGAAAAATTCCCATCAACTGAATCTGACGTAAAAGATAATCTTGCTGTACCATATCCGTAACAATTTATTTTTTCAATATTTCTGAAGGAGGCGTTCCGAAATACTTTTTAAAGCATCGCGAAAAATAAAGCGGATCGTTGAAGCCAACCGTGTAACTGACATCGGAAACACTTAATTCATTTTCCGGGTCAAGCAGGATTTGTTTTGCCTCTTTCAGCCTGATGTTCCGCACAAACTCGGAAACCGACTGCCCGGTCAGGGTTTTCAGTTTCGAATAAAGCAGGGTCTTGCTCATATTCATCTGTTTACAAAATTCAGGCACATCAAAATCCGGATTGTCAAGATTTTTGTAAACCACCTCGAGCGCTTTGTTCAAAAACATCTGATCGCCTTTATTGCTGGTAAAATGTTCGGCCTTAATCTGCTTGTTCTCGGCAAACCGTTTCCTGAGCCGTTTCCGGTTTTCGATCATCCCGAGGCAACGGGCTTTCAGCTCACTCATATTAAACGGCTTGGTAATATAATCGTCTGCCCCTGTCCGGATTCCCTCCACAATATTTTCTTCCGAATCACGCGCCGTCAGAAGGATTACCGGAATATGACAGGTCTCTTCACTTTCCTTGATACGACGGCAAAACTCAATCCCGCTCATGCCCGGCAACATCACGTCTGAAATAACCAGATCGGGCATTTGTCCGAGCAGTTCCATTCCTTTTTCGGCAGTAGCAACCGGCATCACTTCAAAATAAGCAGAGAGCTCACCTGCCACAAAATCAAGCATTTGCTTTTCATCTTCAACCAACAAGACAAGAGGCTTTTCAGTACCGTCGCCGATATTTATTTCTTCAGGAACAACAATTGTCCGCGATATTTTGCCTGCCTTTTTCAACGGAAGTTTCACCTTGAACTCGGTTCCGTTTACCCCGTCGCTGAATACTTCGATCTTCCCGCCGTGCAGCTCAACCAGTTCTTTAACCAGCGACAGGCCGATCCCGCTTCCGGGAATTTTTTCAACGACATTATTTTTCAGCCTGTAAAAACGGTCGAAAATATTTTTCTGCATCTCAACAGGAATCCCGGGTCCGTTGTCAGAAACCACCACTGTCAGTATTTCTTTTGTCTGATCCCAGCTTACCTGAAGCTCGACCAAGCCGTTTTCAGGAGTATATTTAAACGCATTCGAGAGCAGGTTGACAATTATTTTTTCCAGTTTATCGGCATCATAATTCAGCCAGAGTTCATCAATTTCTGTATTCAGCAAAAAGTTAAACCCTTTCTCGTCGGCCAAAGGCTTGTAATAATGATAAATCGACTGTACCTGCCGGATGACATCGCCGGGAGCATAGTCCAACTGTATTTTCTTCGATTCGAGCCGGCGGAAGTCGATCACCTGGTGGACGAGATTGGAAAGGCGCTCTACATTTCCGTAGATAAGATCAAGATATTTACGCGTTTCGTCGCTGATGCCTTTACGTTCACGAAGCTTCTGTAAAGGAAGCATAATCAGGGTAAGCGGCGTTTTCAGCTCATGCGAAATGTCGGTAAACAGGCGCAGCTTAAACTGGTCGAGTTCGTGAATTTCCCTGTTCCGCATATACAAACGGGTAAGCAAAAAGGTAATGATTCCCAGAAAGGTCAGAATAGTAAGAATGAACCATGCACGCTTATATACCGGAGGATCGACCACAAAATTCACAACTGCCGGCGTAGGATCGTCATTTCGGTCCATGTCACGGGCCCGCACTTCAAACGTATATTTACCGTCTTCGAGATCGAGCAGCAGGACTGACGTATCGGGCGAAAAAAGAGACCAGTTTCCGTTATTCAGCCGGTACGAAAACAGGAGCCTGCCCGACGGCGTTTTGTTCATGTAATCCTTTCCTGTAAAGCGAATCAGCACATTTCCTTCGGGCGGTATTTCTTTTTCAGCAAAAGTAATACTGGTTTCCGGGGCATGATGGTCGGGCTTGTACAAGATGGTTTTTGATATTTCTTCAGGAATAGCCTTTGTGTTTTTCAGGTCGTACAGGTACCATTCGCGCGAGCCCTGGTTCACCCAGATATTTTTGTTGTCCGAAAGCCTGACCGTGCCCTTTTCGCGCGGAATGCCGATATTGGGGTGCATAACGTAGCTGAAAAACTGTTTCCCGTCGTAACAGGATATGCCGTTGTCGGTTGCAATATAAACAGAGCTGTCGTTTTCGTAACAAATGCTGGTTACCATGTTGCTGGCCAGCCCGTTCTTTACCCCGAAACGCTGCCAGCCTTTCCCGTTGAAATAAAACAAACCGATGCCTCCCTGAGCTACCCAGATTTTATTTTCCGGGCTGATGACAATGTCGTCGGTCCAGTGGGAACCGTTAAAAACCGAATCGAGGAAACAGGTTCGTTTTCCGTCGAAAACCGAAACAGAATTTCCGGAGAACCACAACCTGCCGTCAGAAGTCCGGCCTAACGAAGGAATGCGTACCGGAACCTGCGGATAATGATAAAAACGCCAGGTTCTGGCCGGATAGTAATATTCTATTATACTGACCGAATTGGGTCTGCCGGTACTTAATACTGCGTTGATTGAAAAGACGATGGAAGTATCGGCCAGCTCTTTAATGCCGTTGTACGAAACGCCGAAATTCACCTGCGGGAACCGCCGTACGGCCCAGCGGGTGCCATCGAAAACAGCCACGGCGGCATGACCTTTATCGCTTCCTGCGGCCCACAACTGTCCTTTTTCCGAATAATAAACCTGCATGGCCATATCCATCAGTCCGTCACTGGTATTGTAAAGTAAAAAACCGGTCAATGACGAGTCTGCTTCAACCACCTGTCCCTTGCTGGTGGTAAACCAGTTGTGATGATCGGGAGTGTTACACTGAAAATTTAAAGTCTGAAATGTTTTATACGTGCCGTTTGCATACTCCAGCTTACAGAACATTCCCGTGCCGGTTAAATAAATATAATCGTCCTGATCTGAAAAAATATTGATATATGAAAGTGGCAGCTTTACTTCGGGATACTGATAAAGTTTCCAGCCGTTTCCGTCAAGCGTATAAATTTTACTGTGCCCGCCAATCCATATTTTACCATCGCTGGTTTTCAGTATGCCGGTATGCACATCGTCGCCACCGATACTGCTAAGATTCACTGTCGTAACTTTTTCTGTCTTCAGGTTCAGCTTTTGTATGCCCACGCCTGCCAGGGGTGAAGTTATCAGCAGTTCATTTCCCTTGCGGCAAAGACCGGAAATTTCCTCTGCCTGGAGTAAGTTGATATGATGAAAACTCCAGTCCGATTTAGCAAAAATATTCCGGAGGTTCCTGACTTCTGCAATCTGGTAATCCTTATACCGGCAGGTAAGCCAAAAAATATCGTGGTCGTCGATATGAATTTTATATACCGGAAAATTTACTTCTGCAATATTCTTCAGTGAATTACCGGCAAGAGTGAAGGTGGCAACCTTTTTCGTAATGGTTCCGTCGGAGGTCAGTTCAAAGATGCCATCCGGGTTAAAACAGTATATCTCTCCGGAAGTAATTTTCAGCAAACCATGCTGCGAACCGATCCAGAGATCGCCGTTTTTGTCGGTCACGAAATCGTGCTGAGAAGAAAATTCGGTGGCCAGAATTTTCACAAAACGGCCGTCACTGAAACGATACAAGCCCTTTGCCGTAGCCACCAGAATATTCCGGTTACGCTCATGGGCCATCGATGTCAGCGAAGTGCTGTCGACCGGAAAAAACTGAAGCTGATACCCGTCGAAAAAAATCGCTTTGTCACCCGATCCCAGCCAAAGATTTCCGTCGTTGCCTTTGCTCAGGCACGAAACCGAAAGGGTATCCAACCCGTGATATTCGGTCCACTGCCAGGGCTCGAGAACCGGATTGGCAACAACCGGCCGGTAAGGCTCTTTCCCCGGCACATTGAAACCAACTGTTACCAGGACAAGCACAAACACCAACGACTTAAAATATATGGACAAAGGACTGGACATCCGGCTGCTGTTTTTATACTTCCGAAAGATAGTGAATCCCTTTTGCCGGACAAAAACGAGGATTACAAGGGCTGACAATATACGTGTCCCATCCCTGACGAAAAAACAACCTGCATCCTTGTTGTTTAATGAATATCCCATAACCAATATTCAACAAAAAAATAAGAAATAAGAAACGAGAAGACCTGGCTGGAAGAGTGTTACTGATAATCCTTCTTTATTGGGGTGGAATTCGGAATGGCATGATCAGAAATTCTTGGTATAAGCAAAAATCCTCATCGAAAATTGCTCAGCAAAAATGTTTTAGCCAAAGTCCCCGTGGAATATTCTCCGGCAGAATCGTATGAGCTAAAAGCCCTATAAAATATTGTTCGGCAGAACTGTTTAGGGCAAAGTCTCTATAGAAAATTGTTCGGCAGAACTGTTTGGGGCAAAGTCCCCGCGGAATATTCTCCGGCAAAACTGTATATGGCATAAGCGCTGTCATTCTTTACTAAATGGAACCATTGCAGTTTAAATTACTATATACAAATTGCTTGACTAAAATAATAAAATATTTTGTTTCGTGTTTTTGAACATATTTACAGAATATAACCCCCGGTTTTTGTAAATTGAACAGCGAAAAAAAACAAAATCATTGATTATGAGAATAATTAAGCCCCATAAATTTATCTTAACTCCTGGAGAAACAATTATTTAATATCTGTCCTTATGGGACAGAATATGCGGACACCCTTAATTTACAATATATTAAAAACAAATTTATTATGGATACATTATTAAGTCATGCCAGTATTGGCGAAACAGCCGATGTGGCCACTAATGTTAGTTCTGCTATTAGTAAAGCAACGATTGAAGATGACTATCTGACGACTAAAAATACCTCGTTGAAGGCCAAAGCCGACCTGATGGTAAAAGGTTTGGGAACGATACGGGGCAAAGAACTTACCGAAAAGCTGGAAACAGCCGATACGCTTCGCGATGACCTGCTTTCGGCATTAATCTTCTTTTTAAAAGGATTTCTTCGCTGGAATAAATCAGAAACGGTCACTGCGGCCGACCTGCTGATGAAAATTGTAAAAGCCCATGGCTCCAATTTTTCACGTTTAAGTAATGAAAAGGAAAGTGCGGCCTATGACTCGCTGGCAGGCGAACTTGAAAAGGAAGATTCGGTGAATGCAATTACAGCCCTTGGGCTTACCTCACTGGTAGCCGAAATGAAGGAGGCCGAAACGAACTTTAAATCTTTATACCTTGAATCAGCCGAGATTGAAGCGGGAAAAACCGATATAATAGCCCCCACATCGATTAAACGAGAAACGCAATTGATACTGAACGAGATTATTGGCTACCTTGATATAATGAACAAAGCAAACCCGTCTGTTTACGGAACCCTTGCCGCTAACGTGGCCGAATTGATTGATACAGTAAACAAAAAAATACGAATCAGGAAGACGACTTCGAACGAATCTACTGAAACCGGAGAAACAAGTAATTAAACAAAATGGGGTGTCATTGTTTTTTTGTTTCCGCGCCATTCTTTTTTTAATTGGATGGCGCGTTTTTTTTCAGCAAAATTATTGAAGGGATTCGTCAGAATTTCAATCAGACCATAACCGAAGTTTATAAACAAAATTTTGTCAAAGTCAGGAAAAGGGTGTGGAGATTTGTAATCTCCATTATCAAGCCCTTACGCCGTCAGGCGTATCCCGTGCATAACGCCGGGTTTCAACCCGGTGTGGTGAGATGAAACGAAAAATAACATGTAACCCGGTACGGGTTACCCTATAAAAATAATGAACTATGAACAGTTACCGGCAAATTCTATATCACATCGTTTTCTGTACCTACGACAGAAAAAACACAATTCCCCTGGAATGCCACGAAGAATTATATAAATATATATGGGGAATAATAAAAAACAGAAAATGTGTGTTATACCGCATAAACGGGATGGAAAACCACATTCATATTTTATCTGATCTCCACCCGACAGTGGCCTTGTCCGATTTCATCAAAGAAATAAAAACAGCATCAAACAAGTGGATGAAGGAAAGCGGTAAATTTCCCGGATTTCTTTCATGGGCAGAAGGATACTGTGCCCTGACATATAGCATCCGCGATAAAGATATGATTGTAAATTACATCAAAAACCAGAAAGAGCATCACCGGAAGCTTTCGTTTGAAGACGAATACAGGGAAATGCTCAGGGAAAATGGCATTGAGTGGAATGAAAAATACATCTTTTGACATAAAGGGCAACCCCTCCGGGGTACAGGAGAGCAGACTACGCTGCTCGCCCCCGGTTGCACCGGGGGTTATGCACAGATTGTCCTTACAGGACAATATACGATACAACCTGATGAAAAAAACAGAAAATGCGTACGCCGTCAGGCGTATCCCGTACATAACGCCGGGTTTCAGTGTGATACCCGGTGTGATTTATATTCTGCTCTTTCTGTTAACACAAAGCTTTTTCCTGTTTTTTATTCTTTCAGAAAGCATTTTCTAACTTTGGGCTCACATTTTAAATACGACATGGAAAAAATAGTCTATTTCATCATTATCGGCCTGCTTGTTTTCGATTTCGTCCTCGAACGTTTTCTCGATTACCTGAATACTACCCGTTGGAGCGAAACGCTGCCCGACGAGGTAAAAGGTATTTACGACGAAAAAAAATACCGGAAGCAACAGGCCTACGAAAAAACCAACCACCGGTTTTCGATGCTGACCGGTTCATTTAGTTTCATCATGGTTTTACTGATGTTTCTGCTGTACGGGTTTGCTTTTGTCGACCGGCTTGCACACGAAATATCCGCCAGTCCGGTTGTGGTTGCACTTGTTTTCTTTGGCATCCTGATGCTGGCTTCCGACTTGTTAACCACTCCGTTCGACATTTATCATACTTTTTCAATTGAAGAACGCTTCGGTTTTAACAAAACCACTCCGAAAACATATATTTTCGACAAGCTGAAAGGCTGGTTACTCGGAGCCGTTATCGGCGGCGGAATACTCGCGCTGGTTGTTTTTATATACCTGAAAACAACCACTTTATTCTGGATTTATGTATGGCTGGTCATCAGCGTTTTCTCCATTTTCATGGCCATGTTCTACTCAAACCTGATTGTTCCCCTGTTCAACAAACAGACACCGCTCGAAGATGGTGAGCTAAAACAGGCCATCAGCGGTTTTGCAAAAAAGGTAGGTTTTAAACTCGACAATATTTTCGTGATCGACGGATCGAAACGCTCAACCAAATCAAACGCCTATTTCACCGGACTCGGAGCCAAAAAACGAATTGTTTTGTACGATACACTTATTAACGACCTCAAAACCGATGAACTGGTTGCCGTGCTTGCCCACGAGATTGGTCATTACAAGAAAAGGCATATTATCAGCAGCCTGGTACTGGGCATTCTGCAAACCGGGCTTATGCTGTATATCTTTTCACTGCTGGTCAACAGTCCGGCGTTATCAGGCGCATTGGGAGTGGCGCAACCCAGTTTCCACATCGGATTGGTGGCTTTTGGAGTTCTGTATTCACCGCTCTCGGATATTATCGGAATAGGTATGAACCTGTTTTCACGTAAAAATGAATACGAAGCCGATGCTTTTGCGGCCAAAAATTACAATGCCGATTCGCTGGCTTCAGCCTTAAAAAAACTTTCAGTAAAAAATTTAAGTAACCTGCGGCCACATCCGGCTTATGTTTTCTTCAATTATTCACATCCGACCTTGCTGCAACGGTTGGCAGCGCTGGAAAAAATTAGCGAAAAAAAATAAGCCAGTGCTGAGTTTTCAATCGTAGCCGCATTTTTCAATTATATATGATATTGTGTATCATCATAATATGAGTCCCTGAAACATTGACCGTTAATACATAAAACCGGTGATTTTTTCGTACCTTGCGAAGCAAATTGATTTAATATGAAAACAAATGATATAATAAAAGAAATTCAACGAATGCCAATTTCAAAAAGGATATATATAATTGAAAAAACCATCCATTCAATTAGAACACAGGAGGATAAAAATACAATGAAAAAAGCCGCCGATGCATTGTATGCTGATTACAAAACAGATAATGAATTGACAGCATTTACCAACCTTGATTTTGTAGATTTTTATGAAGCAAAATGAAGTTTGGTTAATAAACCTTGACCCGACAATTGGAGCAGAGATAAAAAAGACCCGACCTGCAATTATTGTAAATGACAATTCATTAGGAAAACTACCTTTAAAAATCATTGTCCCAATTACTGATTGGAAAGACCAGTATGAGATAGCTCCATGGATGATTAAAATTGAGCCGAACAGCAAAAACGGACTGACAAAAAAATCTTCGGCTGATTGTTTTCAGGTACGTTCTGTGTCACAAGACAGATTTGTAAAACGACTTGGAGAATTATCTGATTCGATTATGGATGAAATACGGATCGGATTATCAAAAGTACTGTCAATTGATACTGAATAGCTACACCACACGCAATTGGTTTTGCTAAACGTCAACTAATTATTGGATTACACTTCAAGAACAAATAAATACATTACCGGAAAAACTTGAGAATAAAAAATTCAAGTGATTTTTAGATTAAATATACCAGCCCATAATAATCTATAACAAAAGATATGAAAGCAGAAATAATTACCATTGGCGATGAGATACTGATCGGCCAGATTGTCGATACAAATTCGGCCTGGCTGTCGGAACAATTAAATTTAATCGGCATTGAAGTTTACCAGATCACCTCGGTACACGATTCACGCGAACACATTCTGAAGGCCATCGGCGAAGCATCGAAAAACGCGGATATTGTGCTAATAACAGGCGGACTTGGTCCGACCAAAGATGATATTACCAAAGCCACTTTATGCGAATACTTCAACACGAAGCTGGTACTAAACGAGCAGGTTTTGAGCTGGGTAAAAGACATACTGGAAAAACGCGGCATCAAAATCAGCGAACTGAACCGGAACCAGGCAATGGTTCCCGAGTGCTGTACCGTTATTCCGAATGGTGCAGGAACAGCACCTTGCATGTGGTTCGAAAAAAATAATACCATTTTCGTGTCGATGCCCGGCGTACCGTTCGAAATGATGCATATAACGGAAAATGAAATTCTTCCACGGCTGAAAAAAACAGGCAAGACCGAATCGATTTACCACAAAACCGTACTTACTTACGGACTACCCGAATCGGTACTGGCCCTGACCATTGAAGCATGGGAAGATGCACTTCCTCCGTTCATAAAACTGGCTTACCTGCCCGGTAATATTGTGGTAAAACTACGGTTAAGCGCTTACGGAACCGATCATGAGTTTCTGAAAGCTGAAGTTGAAAAACAAATTTCAGCCCTGAAAAATATTATTCCCGAATATATTTTCGGGTTCGATAACGACACAATGGCCGGCATAATCGGCGAAAAGCTGACCAGTCTTGGCTGCACGCTAAGCGTTGCCGAAAGTTGTACAGGCGGTAATATTGCCCATTTCATTACTTCAAACCCGGGAGCTTCGGTCTATTTCACCGGCTCGGTTGTTGCCTATTCAAACAAAATAAAACGACAGGTGCTGGATGTAAAAGCCGAAAGCCTTGAAAAATACGGGGCCGTAAGCGAACAGGTTGCACGGGAAATGGCCGCCGGTGTAAAAAAACGGATGGGCACCGACTATGGGGTTTCAACCACAGGCATTGCCGGACCTGACGGCGGTACAGAAGAAAAACCGGTCGGTACGGTGTGGATTGCCGTGGCCGGAAAACACGAAACAATTGCAAAAAAATTCAACTTCCGGCAAAATCGTGAACGAAACATATTGCGTTCCACCCAAACTGCATTAAATTTATTACGCTCTTTGATAATAAAAGAAAATCAGTAACAGTTAATGAATTATGAGACGCGTATTATTCATTTTTGTTTTTGTTTTAGTCGGACTGATCGGCATTATGGCAATTATTCCGCTGTTTTTCAAAAACAGCATTTCCAGACAGATAAAAACGGAAATTAATAGCCATATCGAAGGGAAAGTCGATTTCTCAGAATTTCACATTTCTCTTTTCAACCAGTTTCCAAAGGTCGAAATAGCGCTCGGCGGACTGAATATCACCGGTACCGGGGAATTCAGTAACGATACGCTTGCCTCGGCTGATGCAATTACCGGAACAATTACCATCTCGGAATTATTTAATAAGAAGCTAAAAATCAACAATTTAAAAGCTGTAGATACAAATATTTTATTGAAAACGGCGAAAAACGGTGCAGAAAACTGGAATATTATTCCGGCCGGAAAACCCGAAAAAAAAGTAAAAGAGGAACAAACAGAAGACTCCGGAAATGGCATGGAAATAATGTTCGACAAGTTGGAGCTCGACCATTTTAACCTGAAATATGTGGATGTGCCGTCGGCTATGGTTTTTTGGCTGAAAAACACTTCGGCCCTGTCGAAAGGTAAAATATCAGGGAACCAGATAAATTTTGACATTCAGACCGAAAGCGACGAAATAGTATTCGAATACAATTCGGTAAAATATATTTCAAACATCCGTCTGAAGACAAACACGCAAATGCTGTTCGATTCCGAAAAGATGAGTTTTCAGTTCAGCAACGGAAATGTCTGGCTGAACAATCTGCCATTGAAACTCGAAGGTTCGTTTGCCATGCCCTCCGACAGTATGTATTTCGATTTAAAACTGAACACCGGCGACAATAGTTTTAAAAACATTCTCGCCCTGGTACCGGCTACTTACCAGACTTACCTCGAAAAAATACAGACCAGCGGAAACGCGTCTATCTCGGCCGCTTTTACAGGCTGGTATTACGAAGATACGTATCCTGCCATCCAACTAAATGCAAAAATTTCCGACGGAACATTTAAATATGCCGACCTGCCTGAACAAATCGACGGGATTAATGTGAATGCCGGCATCAGCAAGCCACAGGGCAATTTCGACGGGCTGGTGGTCGACATCTCGCCGGCAAGTGCCTCGCTGCACGGAATACCTGTAAACGGCCGGTTACGCGTTACAACGCCGGTCAGCGATCCGCAATATGAGGCCAGTCTGAACGGTGAAGTCGATTTCAGTATACTAAACAAGGCTATCCCGATGGAAGGCATTAATTTACAGGGCAAACTCAAGGCAGATTTGTCGGTTGAAGGACGGCAGTCGGATGTGGATAAAGAAGCTTACGATAAATTTAAATCGAACGGAAAAATAACGCTCAATAATTTTGTATATCATTCTGAAACACTGAAACAACCCGTCAACATCAGCTCGGGGGAAGTGGCTGTAACAACGCCGAAAATCGAAATAAAAAATCTGGATGGAAATATCGGACAAAGTCATTTTGTACTGACGGGCTTTCTTGCCGGATATCTGCCCTACTTTTTAAGAAACGGAATTCTGAAAGGAGACTTCAGCCTGAACTCCGGTTTTGTGAACCTGACCGAACTGGTAACCATCCGGAATCAGATTACCGTTCAGAAAGCCGATTCAGTAACGGCCGGAAATACGAAGATTGAAGCCGATTCCATTCTGGCATTTGAAGTTCCCGAACGCCTGGATCTGAAATTCCGCTCCGACATAAAAAAGGCGATATTCGACAAAATGGAACTAAGCCAGGTAAACGGACTCATCGCTGTTCACGGACAAAGCATCGAACTCAGTTCTCTCACTATGGAAATGCTAAAAGGAAAACTGACTGTAGACGGTTCATACACCGGCAATAAGCAACTGAATCCCGACTTCGATTTCAACCTCGATGCTGAAAATCTGGATGTTCAGTCGGCCTACCGGTCGTTACGTATGATACGCCGTTACCTGCCTGTTGCTGCTTTCAGCCAGGGCGAAATTTCAACCCGTTTCAGTCTGAAAGGTAAAATGAATGAGAAGCTCGAATTCATGAGTCCGACGCTGGATGGAAGCGGCAGCTTCACTACGCGGCAACTGATGATCATCAACAGTCCGACATTCAATCAGTTAAAAGGAATCATCAAATCGGAAAAGCTGAAGAATGTAAAAGTGGACGACTTTACAGCCAGCTTCGAAATAGAAAAAGGGAACATTCTGATAAAACCGTTCACTACTCAAATTGCCGATCAGGAAACGACTGTACAAGGAAAAATTTCAGTGGAAAGCAAACTTGACTTCGACCTTGGCTTTAAACTCAACCGCGAAGACCTGGGAACAGACATCAACAAGGGACTTGACCTGATTCCCGGTTCGCAAAACATAAAAAAGGTGGATGTGGGCGTAAAAATTACCGGGCCGGCAAAAAAACCGGAAGTTTCGGTTGATCTTAATGCTGCACGGAAACAAATTATGAACGAAGTAAAAAAAGCCGGGGCAAAAGAAATTCAGGATAAAGCGAAAAAGATAGGCAACGAACTGAGGAAACTGTTCAAATAAACAGATACAAAAGGTGTATACAAACAACAGAAGTAGCTTCAAAATCAGCAAATTCATTATATTTCATTCTTTTATGTATTTTTATAAAAATATAAAGTGATGAATGAAGTAAATAAAATACTATCAGAATTAAAGGATCACTTGATTAAAAACTATGGTGATTCTGTTAGAGATGTTATTCTGTTCGGTTCACAGGCACACGGCAATTCTGATATATTCTCGGATTATGATGTCTTAATAATATTAGGGGAAAAATATTCAGGAAAAGATGAAAATAAAATATTGGACCTGTGCTATGATATTGATTTAAAATATGATATATTACTGGACGTCCATATTATTTCGGAAAAAGAACTGAGAACAATTCGGGGTAAACAACCAATTTTTGTTAACGCTATAAAATCAGGGATTTACGCATGACGATGAAAGATGATGACAAAAAAAATCTGATTTTGTATCGTTTAAAACAGGCTGAAAATTACTCTCTGAGATAAAATGCAGGATTATCCTCAGGATTCCTTTTCTATCCTCCTGATTTTAATATTCAGATAGGCAAATAAAATACTCATCAGCGGACTGATAAGATTAAAAAAACAATACGGGAAATAGCTCCATGTACTCACGCCCAACACTCTGGCCTGTGTGGCTCCTCCTGTATTCCAGGGAATAAGAACAGAGGTCACGGTTCCTGAATCTTCGAGGCTACGGCTCAGCAGTTCCGGTTTAAACCCTTTTTCTTCATACGTTTTTTTGAACATACGGCCGGGCACCACAATCGAAATATACTGATCGGAAGCTGTTGCATTAAAGAAGATGCAACTTATCACCGTAGAAGTAACCAGACTGCCGCTTGAATTGGCTTTTCGAACAATCGGCATAGTAATACGCCGGAGTAATCCCCCGGATTCCATAACCCCGCCAAAAACCATAGCCGTCAGGATCAGCCAGATCGTATCCAGCATTCCACCCATTCCTGAAGTACTTAAAAGTCTGTCCAGACTTCCGTTTCCGGTTGACAGTGCCACATCTCCGAACATAGCCTGCATAAATCCGATATACGAAGCCTTCGTGTAAGATATTCCCGATCCGGCAATTTCCCTGATAACTCCAGGCTGAAAAATAATTGCGAAAACACCTCCCAGTAAAGTACCGATCATCAGTGAAGGTAAAGGCGGAACTTTCAGGATAATAATTGTCAGTAATACAACCGGTACCAAAAATAGCACCGGAGATGTATTGAAATGCGACGAAATAGCATATTGAACACTCCCGACATCAGCTAACGCAACATGGCCTCCCGTGTTAAAACCGATGATTAAAAATATCAGAAGCGTTAAGATCATCGACGGGGTGGTAGTATAAAGCATATACCGGATGTGGGTGAATATATCGGTACCGGCCATTGCCGGAGCAAGGTTGGTGGTATCGCTTAACGGTGATATTTTATCGCCGAAGTAAGCCCCGCTGATAATCGCCCCGGCCACTATTGCCTCATTCAGCCCCAGTGCTTTCCCGATTCCGAGCAGCGCAACCCCGATTGTTGCAATGGTCGACCACGAACTTCCGGTAACGACGGAAACGATGGAACTCACTACTACCGCCGTAAACAAAAACATACGGGGACTGATTAAGTCGAGCCCGTAATAAATCATGGCAGGCACTACCCCACTGATCATCCACGTTCCGGCGAGCGAACCAATCAGCAGCAAAATAAGCATGGCTGGCATGGCAGAACCAATGGTATTTACAATTTTTTCGGAAATTTCATCCCAGGAAAGCCCGCCCCTTCTGACGATAATAGTCCCCAGTGTAGCTGCAAGCAAAAGAGCCACCTGGTTCGAACCGGCCAGGGTATCTTCAAACACAAACACATTGACTGTTAATAAAACAACCAACAAAATAACCGGTAACAAAGCCTCCAGTAAGGTAACTTCTTTCTTCATACTTCGGAAATATACTACATCAAGAAACAGGTTTTACAACACTTAAAGAACACAATTAAAAATGAATTTTTAAAATTTAAGGAAAACAAAACCGTTTGTTTTAGTGAAACAGATCAAATGTTTCATTATTTTAGCTTTTCAAGCATACAAAAAAATTTGATAGAGATATGAGCAAGAGGAAAGGGTTAAAATATATATTGTTTTTCCTGTTCCTGACATTCCTCTGTTTTTCAGTAGATGCCCAAAAAAAGGATTATTTTGAAATCCGTGCCAAGGTATTTGTAGAAGATGGAATTTTGGATGGAGCTACTATTGATGTGGAAACGAATGGAAAAGAAAACCAGCATTTTACACTCAGCACTGATCCTAACTTTGTGTACCGGACAAAATTCAACAACGAATATAAATTCACTTTCTCAAAACAAGGACTGTACACCCGTATTATTCTTGTTTCTACTGCTGTTCCGCAAGCTGTTCTCAATATTAACAGCGACTTCCCCCCTTTCGAATTTCAGGTGAATCTTTACAAGGAAATTCCCGGAGTCGATAAAAGTTTTTCGTTCCGCCCTTATGCAAAAATTTCCTACGACCAGACAATTGACGATTTTAAACCCGAAGTACTGCTCAACGACAACATGTTCGCTTTTCAATTGGATGAAGCATATGCAAAAAAACAGGAAGAAAATAAAGAACAGAAAACTCTGGATAAACTTGAGCAACAGGAAATGCAGGAGATGAAGAAGGAGTTTGAACGGATTATAAAAGATGCCGACGGATTTTTCGATCAAAAGAAATACGACGAGGCACTGGCAAAATATAAAGAGGCAAACAAACTTTTTCCTGAAGAGCCTTATCCCCTTGATCGTATCAAAGAAATTCAGAACCTGGTAGATGCGCTTAGTCTTGCAGCGCAAAAGCAGCAGGAAATTGAAAAACAATATCAGGAAGTGATAAAGCAGGGTGATGCAAAATTACAGGAAAAAAACTATCAGGAAGCCCTGACTGCCTATAACTCGGCCCTGCAACTAAAGCCGGATGACAATTATGCCACTGACAAAATCAACAGTATAAACAATCTGCTCGCTCAGCAAAACAAAGAGGCACAATTTTCACAAATTATGGCACAGGCCGGAAACTTCCTGAAGAACAAGGACTATCAGCAAGCCATTGATACGTACAAACAGGCACAGGCAATTCTGCCCGATAATCCTGAACCGGCAGCAAAAATCAGCGAGATAAACAATCTTCTTCAGCAGCAGGCTGAACTGGCTGCACTGGAACAAAAATACAGGGATGCCATTCAGAACGGCGATAAGCTGGCCGGACAGAAAAAATATGATGACGCCATCGCCGAATACAAAAAAGCGCTGGAAGTAAAAGCTGACGACGCCACGGCTCTGGATAAAATCAAAGCGGCCGAAGCGGCCATCAAGGATATTCAGGATACAGAAGCCTACAATGCGGCTATCGCTAAAGCCGACCAGGCTTTCAAAAAGAAGGATTACTCTTCGGCACAGGACGGTTACAACAAGGCTCTGGCCGTAAAACCGCAGGAGAAATATCCGCAGGATCAGCTCAGCCAGATTGCCGATATTCTTGCGACCGAAGCGGCTGAAAAACTGAAAAAGGAACAATATACTTCGTTTGTTCAGACCGGCGACTCGCTCCTGAACCTGAAAAACTACAGCGACGCACGCGCCAGCTTTGTCAAAGCTCAGGTTCTCTATCCGTCTGAAAGTTACCCGAAGCAGAAAATTGCGGAGATCGACAAAACACTGCAGGAGCAAATGGCCGAAAAAGAACGCCTCCAAAAACTTGACGAACAGTACAAACAGGCCATTTCACGCGCCGATCAGGCTTTCGGCAACAAGCAGTACGACATTGCCAGACTGGCTTACAACGAAGCGCTCGGTGCCAAGCCCAACGAAAAATACCCGACAGATAAAATTGCGGAAATAGACAAAATACTTCAGCAGCAGGCTGAACTGGCTGCACTGGAACAAAAATACAGGGATGCCATTCAGAACGGCGATAAGCTGGCCGGACAGAAAAAATATGATGACGCCATCGCCGAATACAAAAAAGCGCTGGAAGTAAAAGCTGACGACGCCACGGCTCTGGATAAAATCAAAGCGGCCGAAGCGGCCATCAAGGATATTCAGGATACAGAAGCCTACAATGCGGCTATCGCTAAAGCCGACCAGGCTTTCAAAAAGAAGGATTACTCTTCGGCACAGGACGGTTACAACAAGGCTCTGGCCGTAAAACCGCAGGAGAAATATCCGCAGGATCAGCTCAGCCAGATTGCCGATATTCTTGCGACCGAAGCGGCTGAAAAACTGAAAAAGGAACAATATACTTCGTTTGTTCAGACCGGCGACTCGCTCCTGAACCTGAAAAACTACAGCGACGCACGCGCCAGCTTTGTCAAAGCTCAGGTTCTCTATCCGTCTGAAAGTTACCCGAAGCAGAAAATTGCGGAGATCGACAAAACACTGCAGGAGCAAATGGCCGAAAAAGAACGCCTCCAAAAACTTGACGAACAGTACAAACAGGCCATTTCACGCGCCGATCAGGCTTTCGGCAACAAGCAGTACGACATTGCCAGACTGGCTTACAACGAAGCGCTCGGTGCCAAGCCC